>Ga0265297_10007975_pt1:12500-14367 | contig 14367 bp, 7 predicted proteins | sample Munlanlwell13791_FD_192502 | JGI IMG/M metagenome (GOLD analysis project Ga0265297, IMG submission 192502) | Leachate microbial communities from a municipal landfill in Southern Ontario, Canada - Leachate well 137-91 | ecosystem: Engineered > Solid waste > Landfill > Unclassified... | reverse complement strand
ACGAGACCACCAACCAGTCGTTGACCCTCCAGTATTTTGATACGCAGACATCACCCTGGGTATTCGGAAAACTTAGGAGCATCGCCGCGGCATCCAGCATCGCAATCGGCATCTTTATCTACGTGGTCGCTGGGCTCCTTGATTTTTCGAAGACCTATCTGATCATAGGCGGGATCATCACCGCGACCGCGATCTGGGGATTCATCGGGAACCCCACGGACATCAACATTGTCCCGCAACACAAAAAGATGATATTTCGTTGGCGATATTGGCTCTTCTATTTCCTCACATTCATGGCCGGGGCCAGACGGCAGATCTTCATGGCCTTCGCAGTCTTTTTGCTCGTCGAAAAATTCCACTACACGGTTCAGGAGGTGACCATCCTCTTTGTCGTGAACAATCTGGTCAATTATTTCCTGAGTCCCTTTATTGGAAACTGCATCATTCGGTTCGGTGAAAGAAAGGTCCTGTCCCTGGAATATGGCTCACTGATCGTTATCTTTCTGGCCTACGCGGTCGTGGATTCAGGATGGGCCGTAGCGCTCCTCTACATTTTGGACCACATCTTCTTTAATTTCGCCATTGCCATCCGGACCTATTTTCAAAAGGTAGCCGACCCCAAAGATATTGCCCCGAGCATGGCCGTGGGGTTCACCATCAACCACATCGCAGCGGTCTTCATTCCTGCCCTGGGGGGCGCCCTGTGGATGGTGGATTACCGAATTCCCTTTGTGGTCGGTGCATTCTTGAGCTTGATTTCTTTGATAGCAGTACAGAAGATTCGAGTTTAATGGACATTTATCGTAACTCTGTCAATCTATCAGCCAGTTCCGGATTGTGAACTCGACCAAAAGGCTATTGCCACCGCCTCGGGCTCCGTGTTTTTTCGGGCTGGCAGGATTTTCTTCTATTCCTGGAATCCTGGGATGAATTCCGATCATATGCCCGAGTCGCTATGGCTGGTTATCGTCTTACTGGGCGTCCTGATGGTGATTGGCTTCAAGCGTAAGGAATGCCTATATAGGGCCAAAAAAAAGCCCCCGTTAAACGGGGGCTTTTTTTATTGAATTTCGGCGATGACCTACTCTCCCACGCAGTCTCCCACGCAGTACCATCGGCGCTGAAGAGCTTAACTGCCGTGTTCGGGATGGGAACGGGTGTTTCCTCTTCGCTATAATCACCGAAAACTGTAAAAACTGAAATATAGAGAAAACATTCAAAGGGCATAAATAGAAAAGTTTTATGGCCAAGCCGCACGACCGATTAGTACCAGTTAGCTCAATACGTTACCGTACTTACACACCTGGCCTATCAACCTTGTCATCTACAAGGGGTCTTTAGTTTCCGTGTTTCCACGGAAAAGGGATATCTTATCTTGAGGTTGGCTTCCCACTTAGATGCTTTCAGCGGTTATCCATTCCGAACGTAGCTACCCAGCTATGCCGCTGGCGCGACAACTGGAACACCAGAGGTTCGTCCATCCCGGTCCTCTCGTACTAGGGAAAGATCCTCTCAAATATCCTGCGCCCACGAAAGATAGGGACCGAACTGTCTCACGACGTTCTAAACCCAGCTCACGTACCGCTTTAATTGGCGAACAGCCAAACCCTTGGGACCTGCTCCAGCCCCAGGATGCGATGAGCCGACATCGAGGTGCCAAACCGCGCCGTCGATGTGAACTCTTGGGCGCGATAAGCCTGTTATCCCCGGAGTACCTTTTATCCGTTGAGCGACGGCCCTTCCATGCGGAACCGCCGGATCACTAAGACCTACTTTCGTACCTGTTCGAGATGTCTCTCTCACAGTCAAGCTCCCTTATGCCTTTACACTCTTCGGCTGGTTTCCAATCAGCCTGAGGGAACCTTCG
>Ga0265297_10007975_pt1:0-7500 | contig 14367 bp, 7 predicted proteins | sample Munlanlwell13791_FD_192502 | JGI IMG/M metagenome (GOLD analysis project Ga0265297, IMG submission 192502) | Leachate microbial communities from a municipal landfill in Southern Ontario, Canada - Leachate well 137-91 | ecosystem: Engineered > Solid waste > Landfill > Unclassified | place... | reverse complement strand
CCGCTGACCTGCTGGAAGCCCTAATTTTTTTGCCTCTTCAAAGCCAACGGTGCTCTTAGTTGTGCGGCTGTCAATAAAGAAAAGCCCCCGTCTCTTCAATTCATGGACAACCATCGACATCTTTTCTCGGCTTTCGGTGAATGAGGAACCCATGTGGTTGTTTACCCCTCGCGCACCGGAAACCTGTGCCAAGTTCCTATCCAGAACCTCTCTGATTTCGTTCTCATTCATCGAAAGGAGCAATGCTCCAGGGCCCGGCTTCACGTTTGGATAGTCCTTAGGTTCCATGGGTTGATGCAAAAGGATCTCCCGTCCTTTCCGGGTCGCTTCCCGCACCATGAGATCTGTAAATGGAGCTGACGGCAGAATTGCCAGGCTGAGCGGGAGATCCAATTTGATGAATGAAAGGTCCAAATCGTAATGTTGACCGATATCATCGATAATAATGGCAACCCTGGGCCGAGATCTTTCACTCCGAAAACCACCCATTTCGGGCCGTGATCTGCGGGTCTCATCTGTGTCCCTTTCGGCACCCTGTCGTTTATGCAAGGCCAAGCCATCTTTTCCGGAGCCTGACGGAGAAACCGTAATATCCCTGAATTCATTCAACACATACAAACAGACAAGGATAGAAGCAAACAAGACTGCTGGGAGGAGGAAAACGAGAAGAAGAAGCTTCTTTTTCATTTAAAAAGCGTCCAAACGGCCATTTAAAGACATCTTAAAGACCAAGGGTCCTCGTCTTCTCTTCTTGCCTGCTCCACAGACGTAATGTCAGGATCCGGGCTGGATCTTTGAAAAAACGCTCCAGCTTTTTAGAAGCTGCAAGGCTTGTCGAACCTGGTTGTCTTTTTCAAGAAGCGTCTTGACCTTTTCATCTTTTTCCCGGTTTGATCCTCCTTCAGCTTTCTCCGTAACATTCTCTGTTTCCAGTGGGATATGCCCCCGCAGGTTTTCTTCTCGAATAACATGCGGAGATACTTCCTTCGGTTTTTCATCCGGGGTCAAGAAAGGAATTTCAATGTCGGGCGTGATCCCGCTCGTTTGAATAGATTTGCCGCTTGGTGTGTAATACCGCGCGGTGGTCAGACGGAGACCGGAACCATCGGAAAGTGGAAGAATCGATTGGACAGAACCTTTTCCAAATGTCCGGGTTCCCAGGATGATGGCCTTTTTATTATCCTGCAAGGCCCCTGCCACAATCTCTGCAGCGCTGGCGCTTCCCCCATTAACCAAAACAATAATGGGATAGTTCCGTTGCTTATTGTCCTTGTGGGCAGTGGCCTGAATGTTGTGGGAATCTTCTCTCCCTTTTGTGCTGACAATGATGCCCGAGTCAAGGAAGAATTCAGAGACATCTATGGCCTGCGAAAGAAGACCTCCGGGATTGTTTCTGAGATCTATGGCCAGACCCTTCAACCTGCCATCTTTTTCGAGCTCACTGAGGGCTGCTGAAAGATCCTCAGCAGTGTTGCTCTGAAAATTCGATATACGGATATATCCAATGCCTGGTTCAAGGGAGTAGCTCCTGACGCTCTTCAAAGGGATCATCCCCCTCGTAATGGAGAACTCCAGTGGCTTATCTTCACCTTCGCGTGCGATCGTTAAGTTGACTTTGGTCCCTTCACGTCCCCTGATTTTCTTTACCGCCTCAATGAGGCTCATGTCCTGGGTGGACTGCCCCTCAACCATGATAATTTTATCTCCCGCTTTGAGGCCCGCCTCATAGGCAGGAGTCCCTTCAATCGGTGAGACAACAGTCAGGATCTTGTCTTTGACCGTAATTTCAATACCGATTCCGGAGAAGGTCCCCTTTGTTTCCGTCATCAATTCATCATATTCTTCCTTTGTCATGAAGGATGAGTGAGGATCAAGGTTCTGGACCATACCCTTTATTGCCCCGTAAATCAGCTTTTCAGAATCCTGTGGCTCTACATAGTTTTTTTCCACCTGCCTGAGCACTTCAGTAAAGATTTCAATGTGTTTATACACATCCTTTGTATCAGCTTTTACGCTTGAACCGTTGCTGTTGAAGAACAGAAGGCCTCCGACAAAAAGGCATATCAGTGCGATATTCACGATGTGTTTCCTTTTGGGAATGAACATGGTTAACTCCTTGGTAGTATCGACATTCTCGAAGTGATTATTGTTACTGGGATCTCAGCCATTCCTGAGGCGTTAAGACCGTTCCCGCGCTCCTGATCTCAAAATAGAGCCGCCCCCCCTCTGAAAAGCCATTTCCTCCAACTCGACCGACCACATCTCCCTCCCTAACGATCTCTCCTTCGATCATATTTCTTTTAGTCAGATGGGCGGACACCGTAAAGAAACGGGAACCGTGATTGATAATGACGAGCTCACCGTATCCTTTCAGGGTTCCCGAAAAGGCGACTCTCCCTGGAAAAATAGCCATCACATCCGAACTCGAAGGACCTTCAATAAGGATACCCTTGAATGATCCTGGCCCGAGTGTTTCAAGCAAACCTTGACCATTCAAGACCTGCCCTTTCATGGGGTAAGGGAGTTTCCCCTTAAACTCCTCAAAGGGAAAAGGCCGAGTTATATCGCAAGTATCCTTTTTTTCAATATCAATGAGGGTCTGCTTTAGGCCCTCTGCGGAATTTTCCAATTCCTGCACTTCGGTTTCATAGAATTTTTTCTCCTCGTGTATTTTTACCAGAAGAAGCACCTTTTTTTCAAGTTCCTTCTTCAACGACATCAGACAGGCATCCTCCTTTCTATTCCTATCTTCAACCTCGCTCATCCTGACTTCCGTCTTGGAGATCTTATTCTGGTGGGCCTTTGCCTCTTCCGCGGCCCTTACCAGAGCGGCTCTGTCTTTTGCCATGACGATGCCAACATACTTAGCGCGGCGCAAAAAGTCGGTGATATCCATTACATCCGTCAAGGCCTTCACATATCCGTTCCTCGCATATTTATAGAATTCCACCAGTCTCTTTGAAATTTTGTTCTGAGACTCCATCGACGACTGCCTCAGATTCAGCAGCGTCCGCCTCAGCGCGTCAACTTCGGCATTTGCATGACGGATCTTTTCACTCAAGCCATTCACGGCGCCTCTTTTCTCTGTCACCTCCGCCTCCAGAAGGGTCAATTCGGCTAACATGTCCCTCTCCCGATGCCCCAGGCTTCTGAGTTTTTCTCTCTCGGTGGAGAGTTGGGCCTCAACCTTTCTTATCTCCGCCTGACTCGATTCAAATGCGGGTTCTGCGCAGGCAGGTAAAGGACCTGTGAAGGCACCAACCTTGAACAGGAAGCTGGATAAGAGCAGGATGCTTCCTAATGCTAAAAGGATTATTTTCATCACCATCAAAAAAGGCGCCCGATAGCGATAGAACTCCCGACAAGCCCCAAAACCATGCTCAATGAAAGGCCCAGGGCAATATATTCTAATGGGAGGAAGACAACTTCAAGGGGTGCAGGCCCTATAAGGTAGATCTCTTTTGAAGAAAAAGCGAGATAGCCCAGGAAAAGCGCCAGGATTGCCATGCCTCCTCCCAGGAGGCCCTGTATCATGCCTTCCAGCAAGAAAGGGCGTCTGACAAACCGATCTGTGGCCCCTACCAGCTTGAGTATCTCGATCTCATCCCTGCGTGAATAGATCGTGAGTTTGATGGTATTGGTGACAATGAAAATGACGCACAGGCAGAACATACCGCCCGTGATATAACCAATAAGTCTGACGGTATCCAGGAACCCCTCGATTTTCTTCAGCCATTGCCTGCTGTGCTGAACCTCTTCCACGCCTTCCAGCGAATCCAGTTGACCCTTTATTTCTTCAGGATGGATATCGCCGGCCTCCGCGTTTTCGAATACAACCTCATAGGATGCCGGGAGCGGGTTTTCGGTCAGACATTCCAGGAAACCGGCTTCTTTCCCCAAGGAGACCTTCAGATCTTCCATCGCCTCTTCTTTGGAGATGAATCGCCTGATTTGGGCGCCCGGCAGACCCCTGATAAAAGAATCAATCTTATCCCTTTTGTATTCACTCGTTCCGTCCTTTATATAAACAGACAGGGTTAGGGTGCTGCCCCACTGCCGCAGCCAGTGATTGATGTTCTCAAAAAGGAGGAGATATGCACCTGAAATCAATAGACAGGCAACGATTGTGCCGAGGCTCAGAATATGAACGGTCAGATTCCTCCTTATATTCAGAAGCCCCTGTCTTAAAAAATAGAACCTCAGCCCTATCACCCTTTCTCCTCAGAGATTTTCCCTCGATTTAACACGATGGTCCTGCAGTCGGTCCCCTCCAGCAACCCTCGACTGTGAGTGGCAATGACGACAGTAGTCCCCATCTCGTGGACGCCCTTAAATATAGCCATGATTTCCTGTGTCAGATCCGGATCCAGGTTCCCGGTCGGTTCATCGGCCAGGAGAATCAGGGGATCCTTTACGATAGCCCTTGCAATGGCTACCCGCTGCTGTTCCCCTCCGGACAATGAAAGGGGGAAAGATCTTTCTTTTTCGCCCAGACCCAGCAGCCTGAGGGTTTGATCAGTCTTCTTTTTGACAATCCTGGGTCGAACGCCCTTCACCTCCAGCGCAATAGCCACGTTTTCAAAGACCGTCTTATTGGGCAGAAGCTTGAAGTCCTGGAACACAAACCCGATCTTACGGCGCAGAAGATCGAGATTGGGCCTACTGATCGTGTTGAGATCGATGGAGTTGATGAGGATGCGGCCTGTGGCCGGTTTTTCGGTTCCGAAAATGAGCCTGAGGAGCGTTGTCTTTCCTGCTCCACTCGCTCCAGTCACGAAGGCAAATTCGCCCTTGCCAATTCTCAGGTCGATATTGCTCAAAGCAACGTTGGGACCGAATTTCTTGGACAGGTGAAACAGTTGAATCATGAATTGTCACCGGCCATTCGCTATCAGATGCGGACGCGTGGGGGCCACAAAGCTTAACAGTCCAGCGGATCCAGATCCAGGTCTGTGACGATCGTCCCGAATGCTAATACTCTCCCATGGCTCTCTGCAAGTTGGCTGTAGCCAGATGGTACTGGAAGAGAGCGTTAAAGTGAAAGACCCGCGCACTGGTCAAATATCTCTGAGCATCCAGCACCTCGGTGGAGGTGGTGACCTGGGCCTTGTACCGTTCCTGGCTCACCCTCAAGTTTTCTTCACCCTGTTCGACCGCCTTGCGCGTAATCGGTATATTCGCCTCTGCTGTCTGTATGTTCAGCACTGCATCTTTGATCTGAAGCTCGATGTTTTCTTCCACGTCCATTTTGGTTTTCAATAGCTCGTTCTTAACGCTTTCCTGTTCCTTGACCGCATAATACGTCTTTCCCCATTCCCAGAAGGTCCAGGTCAACCCGACGCTGGCCTCCCAATTACTCGGCTCAAGACCGCTACCTCCAGACACGGCCGGGCTGTCGCCTTCCTTAATATAATCCCATCTGAAAGCGACCTCCGGGTAGTTTTTGCTCTGCGTGTAGACGATTCTTTGGTCTGTCTGAAGGAGGCTGTTTTCGATGATCTTTATCTCTGGTCGTTTCCTGAGGGCCTTCTCGATGTATTCCTGAAAATCCCCGACCTGGGGTTCATGGACCTTGATATCGACCACATCCACCTCGGCGCTGACCGGTCTGGATAGTACGGCATTGAAATTAGACCGGGCCAGACGGGCGTCATTCTGCGCCTTTATCAGATCGTGTTTCGCATTGCCAGCCTCCACCTCAGATTGAAGAAGATCGTTTATCGGAATCATTCCCACCTGGTAAAAATTACGTGCCACTTCAGCATGGGATTCCAAGGCCTCGAACGCTTTCTGAGCAGTTTCAACTGCCATGTCTGCTGTAAGGATGTTGAAATAGGCCTCTTTGACCCTGAGGGCAAGGTCCAGCTCCTCCAGGTCCACCTCCAGGTTAGACTGATCGATGCCCAGTTCGGAAAGTTTGTAGGCGCTGCTAAGGGCGAACCCTGTAAAGAGTGGCTGTGTGATGGTCCCTCTCCATTCATAATTATTCAGACTGCCAACCTCAAACTTTTGGCCCTGAATATCGGTAGTCCTGAGCGACCCGTACCTGGCATAACCATACGATGTACTCAGTTTGGGGAGGAATTCGGCCCTTGCCTGATTTTTGGCATAGGTCGCCTGCTGAATTCTCTCCTCCTTTGCCTTGAGTCGCCAGTTATTGGCCAATGCCTCCTTGACGGCCTCATCCATGGTGTAGACCTTTTTCTCTCCGGCCAGCCCAAACTCAGGGAATAACAGCACGGTAAAGATGTAAATCACCCCTTCGAGAATGAGCCACTTTTTGATGTTCATTCCTCTCCCTCCGTTTTCCATTTTGACGCTTGGATATTCATTAAAGCAGGGGATGCCAGATGTCAATGTAAACATGCAGCCATTGGAATCAGATCGTTACCTTTTAAGGCGAATAACAGAGCCCTTCGACACCCAAAGTCTGGCGACACGGGCGTCCTTATAAAAACCCCACATTCAGAATGGAGATCGGCCAGAGCTTCATGTCGAAATTATTTGAAATGATAGACAGGACTGTGGTAATTTTATTTTTAATGGCCAGGAATGAGAGCCTCTCAATGGGACTCGAAGGAGAAAGGATTTTAGGATGGGAAGCACGCTCAAACGGAAGCTCTTGTATGTTATCCCATTGATTTTGCTGATCGTTGCGATTGGCGCCGTCGCAATGCACTGCGTCATGGAAAGGGCTGAAGAGAAATCCAGTCTCAGGAGCAGGGCGCCTGAACCGCTGGGCGTCCGCTGCATACGGACCATTCGGGCGCCGATTCATGCACTGGTATTCGGTGAAGGGAAGGCCAGGGCCGTGCGGCGTGAATTCCTCACCTTTGAGCATCCCGACAAGGTGACCTACTAATGATGGAGGGGATGCACGACGGCATCTTCCGTGAGGGTCTGACCTTTGACCAGGCGGCAGTAAAAACCGTAAAGACCTATGGCCTGTCTGCCTTTGCCGGTCAGGCCACGACCATCCTCGCTATGGCGCCGCTCTTCGGCATCGGCGGCATCGACGGGAAATTCATCCGGATTATCCCGGTGACCGCCATCTGCTGCCTGGGGCTCAGCTTTGTGATCGCCCTCCTGGTAGACATCCCTCTTTCCCGCGCTGTGTTTTCCCATGTCAAAAAAGGCCTTAAGGCGAGTCGTATCGATCGATTGACGGAGGTTTGTTCAGCGAGGTTATGTGCATGGAGTCTGAGGACTACGGTCCGGAATAAATGGACGGCGTTGGTGTGGGTTGGGGTCACTGTAACCCTTTTTGTACTTTCGATATTTGCCATGGGTCTCCTCCCCAGCCTCCTATACCCCAAGGCCGACGGCAGAAATCTGGGAATCACCGTTGAACTGGCACCTGGCGGCACACTCGCGGTTTCCCAGAAGGTGGCCGATGAACTGGGCTCTATACTCCGTTCCAAGCCCTACCTGGAAAGCGTGGCTGCATTCGTGGGTCAAAAAAGCCCGCTGTCGCGAAACTCCATTGGCGAAGCCCTTGTG
>Ga0265297_10007974_pt1 | contig 14368 bp, 14 predicted proteins | sample Munlanlwell13791_FD_192502 | JGI IMG/M metagenome (GOLD analysis project Ga0265297, IMG submission 192502) | Leachate microbial communities from a municipal landfill in Southern Ontario, Canada - Leachate well 137-91 | ecosystem: Engineered > Solid waste > Landfill > Unclassified | place... | reverse complement strand
GAGGCTTTGCCCCAGCAAAGCCGAACGATGCACGCAAGATACGGGAGCCGCCCAAGCGGCGGTGCCTATTAATATAGATTAAAGGTTCTGCTGGATACAGGCTCTAACCTTATCCAGTAAGGACCACTTAAAATTCTCCGACAAGGAGAATTTTAAGCGCATTCAATCGGGCAAGGTGCGGCGATAAGCCGCGCAGCGAGTGAATGTGCCTTGAATACATAAAGGGACGGATATTCTCCGTCCCTTTATCTTATTGACGCTCAAGTTCCGGGGATGTATAATTTAAAGACTATGATTTTAGGCGTGCATGTTTCCGGAGCAAAAGAGATTTACGAGACGTTAGATATTGCGCATAAGCTTGAATGTCAGACTATGCAGCTATTCGTTCGTAATCCCCAGCAATGGAAAGTATGCCCCTTAGACCCCAAAGACGCAGCGGAATTCAAGCTCCGGCGCAAGAAGTTCAAAATAGACCCCGTATTTGTCCATATTTCTTATTTAATAAATCTTGCTTCCCCTAATCCCCGGCTTTACCGGTGGTCCATCCGGGCTTATATCGAGGATATGCAGGACGCGCAAAGATTAGAAGCGGATTATATCGTAACACATATGGGCAGCCATAAAAAAACTTCCGAAGAAGCGGGAATAAAAAGGCTGATTATGGCTTTAAACAAGATTTTAGATGAAACCGCAGATTCCAAAGTAGGCATATTGCTGGAGAATACTTCCGGCAGCGGTTCGTGGCTGGGGTATAAATTCGAACATCAGGGAAAAATCTTCGCCGGAATAGAAGAAAAATCGCGCTTGGGCCTGTGTTTAGATACTGCGCATGCGTATTTAGCCGGTTACGACCTCTCGACCAAGGAAGGTTTGGATAAAATGCTGGATGAAATTGATGCGCAAGTCGGACTTAAGTTCATAAAATTGATTCATTTGAATGATGCTTATGGGCCGCTTGCCTCGCACCATGACCAGCATGACCATATTGGCAAAGGGAGTATAGGATTAGAGGGAATGAAGAGGATTATCAATCATCCGGAATTAAAGAACATACCTATGATTCTAGAGACGCCCAAGGATAATGAGAAAAGCGATAGCCTAAACCTGGCGTTGGTGAGGAAGTTGGGAAAAAATTAAAACCATGTTTTACGATTTTAAAAGAATAGAGAAGAAGTGGCAGCGTCTTTGGCAAAAGAGCAAGTCCTTTCGCGCTCAGATTAACCCCGCCAAAAAGAAATTCTACCTATTGGAAATGTTTCCTTATCCTTCGGGGAAAATCCATATGGGCCACGTGCGTAATTATACTATAGGCGATGTAGCCAGCCGTTTTAAGACTTTAGAAGGTTATAATGTTTTGCATCCGATGGGTTTTGACGCTTTTGGCCAGCCCGCGGAGAACGCCGCGATAAAAAATAAGACTAAGCCCGATACCTGGACCCATAAATGTATCTGCGAGATGGAAATAGAATTGCAAAAAATGGGTTTTTCTTATGATTGGGAGCGTGAAGTTTCTACCTGCGACAGCTCTTATTATAAATGGAACCAGTGGATATTTTTGAAAATGTTCGAGAGAGGGCTGGCTTATAAAAAAGCCTCTACGGTAAACTGGTGCCCAAGCTGTCAGACTACTTTAGCCAATGAAGAGGTGATTGAAGGCGGCTGCTGGCGTTGCCACACTAAAGTGGAACAAAAAGATTTGGAGCAATGGTATTTAAAAATAACCGATTATAAAGAAAGGCTTTTAGAAGACCTCAAACAATTAAATGATTGGCCTGAGCGCGTCTTAAGCATGCAGGCAAACTGGATTGGCAAGAGCCAGGGGGTAGAGATTTATTTTAGAGTTAAAGCCGCGGATAAGGTTATTCCGGTTTTTACTACCCGGGTAGATACGATTTTTGGCGCCACTTACATTGTTTTGGCGCCGGAGCATCCTTTGGTTAAAGAATTGATTAAAGGCAAACCGCAGGAAAAAGAAGCTTTGGCTTTTATCGAGAAAGTTTCCAAAGAGAGTAAGGTTGTGCGCGCTTCTTCCGACGTCACGAAAGAGGGGGTGTTTACAGGTAGTTTCGCGGTCAACCCGGTAAATAATGAAGAGGTTCCGATTTGGATCGCGGATTATGTTTTGATGGAATACGGAACCGGCGCAATTATGGCTGTGCCGACGCATGACCAGCGCGATTTTCTTTTTGCCCGGGAGCATGGTTTGTCAATGCGGATTGTTATTCAGAATATCGCAGCCGGTAAGACTAATGCCCAGGAGATGAAGGAAGCTTATGAAGGGGAAGGCACACAAATTAATTCCGGACAATTTAACGGCTTACCGAATACAGAAGCCAAAACTAAGATTGCCGAATGGATAGAGAAGGAAGGAATCGGCAAAATTCAGACGCATTGGAGATTGCGCGACTGGCTTATTTCCCGGCAGCGTTATTGGGGCACGCCCATTCCTGTTATTTATTGTCCTAAATGCGGAATCGTTCCAGTGCCTTACAAAGATTTGCCGGTAGAACTTCCTAAAGACGCTCCTTTTACCGGAGAAGGAGGCAGCCCCTTAGGAAAAGTCAAGAAATTCGTAGAAGTAAAATGCCCTCAATGCAGAGGAAAAGCCCGCCGGGAGACCGATACCATGGCGACTTTCTTTGATTCTTCCTGGTATTTCTTGAGATTCTGCTCTCCTAAATTTAAGAATAGCCCGTTTGATGAAAAAGAAGCCGCGTATTGGATGAAGGTGGATCAATATATCGGCGGAATTGAGCATGCCATTTTGCATCTTTTGTATTCGCGTTTCTTTACCAAATTTTTTAAAGATTTAGGGATGATTGATTTTGATGAGCCGTTTAAGCGTTTGCTTACCCAGGGTATGGTCTTAAAAGACGGGGAAGTGATGTCTAAGTCCAAAGGGAATATCGTTGACCCGGATATCATGATTGAAAAATACGGTGCGGATACCCTAAGGCTGTTTATTTTATTTGCCGCGCCTCCGGAAACAGAATTGGAGTGGGATGACCGGGGCTTGGAAGGAGCGCATAAATTCTTGAATCGTGTCTGGCGCATTCAGGATAATTTGAAAGATAGAGCTGATTTATCTTTGGTCCGGATTTTGCATAAAACAATTAAGAAGGTAAGCGAAGATTACCGGGAATTCAAATTCAATACTGCCATTGCCAGCCTCATGGAGCTGACTAATGCTGTTTATCAGGCCGGCGCGGATAAAGATGTTTTCGCGAAGCTAGTTCTTATGCTTAGCCCGATTGCTCCGCATTTTTGCGAAGAGCTTTGGAAAGCGCTGGGCAATAGAGAGAGCGTATTAATGGCCAGCTGGCCGGAAGTTGACCCTAAAATGTTAGTTGAAGATAGCGTGACTATCGTGGTTCAGGTTAATGGCAAGGTTCGCTTAAAACTTGAAGTAGCCGCGGATATTTCCGAAGCAAAACTCAAGGAAATGGTTTTGGCTGATAAAGCGCTCTCTCCCTGGATTCAGGGAAAACCTGTCAGGAATTTCATTCTCGTTCCCAAAAAGCTCGTCAATATCGTAGTCTAATCTGCTACCTTTGTTACCAGTTTATACCCGTCCCCAATTCTCCCCTTGACAATCCCTAGGGGGGGGTAAACTATTGAATATATATTTAATATATTCAATACAAACCCTTATGTCCCCAGGATCTCACAAGAAGAGCCTAACCCAAAAAGAACACGGTTTTACCCTCATCGAGCTAATCATCGTCATCGTTATCGTAGGTATCCTTGCCCTTGTCGCTCTCCCTAAATATTATGCTAATATAGGCCAGGCTGAGAAATCCAAAGTATATGCCACCCTTAGCTCCATAAAGCAGGTAGCCATGGCTTACTATGCGGTGTATGGCACATGGCCTGTCTCTGGAGCTTGGCCCATAACCGTAACTCTTGAAGGAGAGACTGTGTATAGGATGCCTAACCCTGATTCAAATAATGTCTCTTGGGCCTATAATCATGGAATCTATTATTGTAGCGCTGCAGGAGGGTATGGTTTTAGGGCCTATAAACAACCTGGTAGTACCTGTCATTATACTCTTTGTGTTGATAACTCTGTTGGCCAAACCTGCACGCCGTAAGAAAACCGGTAATATTCTCTCCTTACATACTGCCTATTAACTACTAACTGCTATTTTTTTAATTAGATTTCTCTGTCTATTCCGTCTATTGAAGTAGGAGGTGGCAAAATGCTTAATTTGACGCAGGAAGAGAGAAAGGTTGTTTTGTTCTTGGCAGGGATTGCGTTGCTGGGGGTAGTAGTAAACTTTGGATTGAAACAATTTGGAGCAGGTAAAACCGTAGCCAGCTTTTCAGAAAACCTGGGTAAAGTAGATTTGAATAGCGCGGACAAAAAAGCTCTCTTGGGGATATCCGGCATCGGAGAGAAGCTGGCCCAGCGGATTATTGAATATCGCGACGCACACTCCGGTTTTAACGGCGTAGATGACTTAAGGAACATAAGAGGTATTAATGCTTCCAAGCTTGCCAAAATAGAAGAGTACTTAATCGTCAAGTGACCTGGATTGTTTTCTATCTTGGCTGCGGAATTGCCTTCGCGCATTTTTTCAGGATACGGTTTTTGCCGGTTTATTTTTGCGCGCTTATCCTACTTATTACCTGCGTAATCTTTATTAAAAGAGATTTGGTATTTAAGATATTGTTTCCATGCTTTGTCTTTATCCTTGGGGCGTTGCTCCTTTTGAATAGCTATATTTTACCGAAATCCCATATATCCCATTTTATTTTTTATAAAAATGATACTGTTTTTACGGTTAAAGGCTTTATCAGCAGCCAGCCGCAATTAAAGGAGGGGAAGCCTTCATTTTTGTTCAGGACTGAAGAGTTGGAATTCAATAGCGCGCATTATAAGTGTAGCGGCGATATCCTGGTTTATCTAAAAGAAGCAAAGAGCTTGGCCTACGGAGAAGCTTTTATTTTGAGAGGGGCTATCCATAAGCCTTTCAAGCTGTATGGCGACAGGGTTTCAGGTATTATGCGCGTAAACTCTCCGATCTGCGCCGTAAGTCTAGGTAAAAATTGCGGCCATCCCCTTTTGAGGCTGGCTTATTATTTAAGAAACAATGCAGAGGCAATAATCTACCGGAAGCTCTCTAGGCTGGCGGCAGGCATACTGGATGCTATGGTCTTGGGAGAAAAAAGCAATATCCCTTTCATAGTGTATGATTCAATGTCTAAGGCCGGGACAGTGCATATTTTAGTGGTAAGCGGTTTTAATGTCGGCGTGGTTGCGTCTATCGCGGTTTTATTGCTTAAGGTCTTAGGTATTTCAAGGAGGATTAGGTGTTTTTTAGCAATACTCTGCTTGATAATCTATTGTTTTGCTACTGGTGTCTCTAGCCCGGTTGTGCGCGCTACTATCATGGCGGTGTTTTTACTAGCGGGGCTAATTATTAAAAGAGAGGCAGACATCCGTAATTCATTAGCCTTAGCCGCTTTATGCATTCTCTTTCTTAACCCCAGAGATTTATTCTCTATAAGCTTTCAGCTTTCCTTTTCTTGCGTTGCGGCAATTGTATTTCTTTATCCTAAACTTCAAGCCTTCTTCAGGAGCCAATCGATAAGGCCAAAGATATTGCAGTCCGCCGCGCAAGGATGTTTGGTATCCTTATCCACATGGCTGGTTACCTTGTGGCTTGTCGCTTACTATTTCAGGTTCTTTTCTCCGGTTACGGTGTTGGCTAATATATTTATCGTACCCTTAGCTACCCTGATTACGCTCTGTGGATTTAGCTTGGTTATTGTTGCCTTGGTTTTTCCCTCCGGAGCAAACTTTTTTGTCCCGAGTATCGAGTTATTTGTCGCTTTGCTTATAAATCTCAATAATTTCTTCATCCGTCTGCCTTTTGCTTACCTCTACTTATGAATCTTGGCTTTTAATCTGTTTGACAAATCCCGGGCCTTGTGTTAAAGTTTTAATATTATGCGACGTATAATGTTATGTTTCTGTATCATTTTTGCTTTATCGGTTAATCCGGCTTATTCCTTCTGGATCTGGACACCCAAAAGCGGAAAATGGGTTAATCCCAAGAATCTGCCCAAGGACACCCCCAAGGCGCAGTTCGATTACGCCAAGAGTTTTTACGAAGGCAAAAAATATGAAGACGCCATCCGTGAATTCAAGAAATTGCTCAAAGCTTATCCCAAGTCGTTTGAATCTTCGGAATCCCAGTATTATTTGGGCGTAATCGAAGAAGAGCGTGATAACCTCTATGAGGCCTATCTGGCTTATCAGAAAGTGATCGATAAGTATCCTTTTTCGGATCGGATCAAGGAGATTATCGGCAAGGAATATAATATCGCCGAGAAATTCATAGCCGGTTATAAACGTAAAGCGTTAGGAGTTACATTGCCGGTTGAAAATCCCGCCATTGAAATACTCACTAAGGTGGTGGAGAATTCGACTTACGGTTCATTGGCTCCTAAGGCGGAGTATAAATTAGGTTTAGTCTTAAAGGGCCTGCAGCGTTATTATGAGGCGGAAGATGCCTTTAACAAGGTGATTTCCAATTATCCGGATAGCGAGTGGGTTGAACCTTCCAAATTCCAGATTGCTACTTGTCGCGCTGCGGTTTCGCGCGGCCCGGACTATGATCAGGGAGCGATGCAGGATGCCAAGCAGAAATTCGAGGAGTTCGTAAAAGAGCATCCCGACGCCGTTTTATCAAGAGAGGCCGAAGAGAATATAGACAAGCTTAGAGATAAAGAGGCGGCTTCAAGCTATAATATTGCGGTATTTTATGAGAAGCAAGAAGCTTATAAGGCAGCCAGCATTTATTATGAGAACATAATAAATAATTACCCCGGATCTTCCTGGGCGGCAAAAGCCCTGGAAAAGCTTCAGTTTATGGAGAAAAAGAATGCAAAATAAGCGTTTTTTGTCCTTTACCCTATATGCTGTATGCTGCATACTATCTACTGTTTTTTTATCCGGCTGCGGCTATACTACCCGGTCTCTGATAGAGACTAAATACAGGACCATATACATCACTCCTTTTATAAATAAGACCAATATCACTAATTCGACTGACGCAGAAAATAAATACAGAATATACCGCCCCATGATAGAAACAGACATTACCCAGTTTGTGAACAATAGGTTCCTTTTTGATGGCAATCTGAAACCTTTAAAAGAAGAATCAGCCGACCTTATCCTAAAAGGCGAATTGTTGGATTTTCGCAAAGATCCGTTGCGTTATGATAATAACGACAACGTGAGCGAATACCGCATAAATTTGGTAGTGAGTATAAGCCTTTGGGATAGAGCAGCGAATAAGTTACTCTGGAAAGAAGATGATTTTATCGGAGACACCACGTATTTCCCTACCGGTAACCAGGCAAAAACCGAAGATGCGGCAGTAACGGATGCCCTTACCGATCTTAGTCGCCGGATTGTCGAACGGGCAGTTGAACAATGGTAGGTCAAGATGATTTATTTATTTGCCGGCCAGGACTCTTCCTTTAAGGATACTCCTTTCAGCTCCAAAGACATTCAGCTTAAGCAAATCAAAGAAGAATTCCTCGCTAAAAATATGGAGCAGTTCAATCTGGATGTCCTCTATGCGGAAAATCTTAAACTTGAAGATTTGCAGGAGAAACTGTTGGCCCTTCCAGTTAATTCAACCAAGAGAATCGTGGTGATAAGGAACGCGCAGGAACTTAATCCGGACATGGATGATTTTATTGTTGAATGGGCAAAATCCGGGAATAAAGATATTATTCTGCTTTTGGATATGGCAGATACAAAGAAAAAGGAAGACCTCGTAAAGGATATCTGCAGATATGCAAGAATTTTCCGTTTTAAAGAAACCCCGGCCGTTAATACCTTTAATCTTACTCGTTCAATAGAAGAAAGAAAACCGGATTACGCGCTTAAAATTTTAGATCAGTTATTGAAAGACGGCGAAAGGCCGGAAAGGATATTGGGCGGGTTAAGATACGCTTTGGAGAGAAGCCAATTAAGTCCGGCTGAAGCCAGGCGCAGGGTTAAATTTTTGATTGATAGCGATATCGAAATAAAAACGGGCAGATTCAAGCCCGTTTTTATTTTAGAAAAATTAATTGTAAAGTTATGCGCTCTTAGCAAGCCGCTTCATTAAACGGCTCTTTTTACGGTTAGCTGTAGCAGGATGAATTGTTTTCTTTTTAGCCGCCTTGTCCAGTTGGGAAAATATCTGAACAAGGATTTTCTTGGCTTCGGCGGTATCTTTTGCAGCAAGTAAACCCTGAAATTGTTTGATTGTTTTTTTGAGTTGTTGCTTGATTTTTAAGTTTTGCAGGTGCTTTTTCTTGTCTTGCCGGGTTCTTTTAATTGATGTTTTACGTCTGGGCATATCATTCTCCTTAATTTACCCTCATTTAAGGGGGCGGTAAATTAACCCCGAGTACGCCGCTCTTTTATGGCGGACGAGGGGTAGATTGTTTACTAACTTAACATAATTCACAGTCTATGTCAACAGGCAAATATCCGAATCAAGGCCATCATGCGATTGCTAAATCCGCCGGTATTATAGCTATGGCAACTTTTATTTCCCGCTTATTGGGGTTCTTGCGGGATGTTGTTATTGCCCGGCTTTTTGGAGTGTATGTTTACGCGCAGGCCTTTGTTATAGCTTTCAGGATTCCCAATTTATTCCGAGATCTAGTCGGAGAAGGAGCTACTAATGCCGCTTTTGTCCCTGTATTTAGCGAATACGCAGCTCGTCATACCCAAGAAGAATTTTGGGAGTTGGCAAATGTCGTATTGAATCTATTGGTAGTAATACTTATGTTTATTACTATCTTGGGTATAATATTTTCTCCTGTTATCGTGCGGCTTATCGCTCCGGGCTTTGCCGCATCCCCGGAAAAATTGGCTGCCACGATAACTCTTAACCGCATTATATTCCCCTACATCCTATTAATTAGTTTAAGCGCGTACTCTATGGGCTTGCTAAACTCTTTGAAACATTTTGTTGTCCCGGCTTTTGCGCCTTGTTTTTTAAATATATCCATAGTCGTTTTTGCGCTTATTTTTGGGGAAGGAATTAAAGGCCTGGCTTTAGGTGTTTTGGTCGGCGGTCTTTTGCAGCTAGCTGTTCAGGTCCCTATTCTTTACAAGAAGGGTTTTCGGCTTAAGTTTCCCCGTTCTTTAAACCATCCTGCGGCTCGCTCCATAGGTAAATTGATGTTACCGCGGGTTGCAAGTTCTTGCATCTATCAGTTGAATAATTTTGTTGATTCCATATTTGGCTCATTGGCTTGGATTGTCGGGGAAGGGGGGGTAGCTGTTTTGTATTTTTCATACAGGCTTATTCAATTCCCTTTGGGGGTTTTCAGTAATGCCCTTTCTCAGGCGATATTGCCTACTTTTTCTACTCATGCCTTGGAAGACTCGCCGGAAAAGCTCAAGCATACTCTTAGCTGGGGGTTGCGCGCGGTATTCTTTGTGATGGTCCCGGCTTCCGCAGCTTTTATGGTGATTTCCCAGCCTTTGGTTTCTTCTTTGTTTGGAGGAGGAAGATTTGATAGCTATTCAGCTACTCTTACAGCCAGCGCGCTTTTTTATTATAGCCTGGGATTGTCAGCATATGGGGCAACTAAAATATTGCAATCCTGTTTTTTCGGTCTGAAAGATACGGTTACTCCTACTAAGGTTGCCGCACTTTCTTTGGTATTAAATGTATTTTTTATAGTTGCTTTTATGTACCCGCTAAAAATTTCTGGGATCGCTTTGGCTACTTCACTATCGGGGATAATCACCTTTTTTGTATTATTTTATATTTTGGAGAGGAAGATCGGTGATTTTGGAAGAAGGAAAATCATTGTTTCTTTTTTAAGGGTATCGGCGGCAAGTCTTTGCATGGGAGTGGTCTGTTATTTTGCGGCCAAGCTTTGCCTTAATAAATATCTAAGTTTAGCAATAAGCGTATTTAGCGGCGCATTTTCCTATATTATTTTTTGTTTCGTATTTAAAGTAAGCGAAATGAGGCAACTTTGGGATTGGTTAGTGCATAAAAAAATAGATGAGCAGCCTTAAGTTATTAAGAGCGAAGATTGGAAAGATTCCGGATACATCCGGCGTATATTTGATGAAGGATAGCGCTGGGCGCGTCATCTATGTGGGTAAGGCCAAATCGCTTAAGAAGCGTTTAGGTAATTATTTTGGCCGTTTGCTTGATACCAAGACGATTATGTTGATGTCGAATGTCGCAGATATCGAATTTAAAATTACCCCCACTGAAAGCCTAGCATTGCTTTTGGAGGCCAGCCTTATCCATAAATATGAGCCGAAATATAATGTTTCTTTGCGCGACGATAAAAGTTTTCCGTTGGTCAAGATAACTTGCGAAGAATTCCCCGCGGTTTACATAACGCGTAAGAGAGAAGATGACGGAGCTGTTTATTTTGGTCCTTACACCAGCGCTTATCTTCTGCGGGAAGCGCTAAAGATTATCCGTAAACGTTTTCCTTACCGCTCTTGTAAACACTTGCCGGCCAAGGCTTGCATATATTACCGGATTGGCTTATCCCCGGCTCCTTGCATTGGTAAAATTAGCAAGAAAGAATACGCTCGGACTATCAAGAATATCTCTCTTATTCTGGAGGGAAAAACAGATTTGCTTGTTAAGAAACTGTTGCGTGTAATGGGGCTAAAAGCCAAAGCGCGCCAATTTGAAGAAGCGGCTCAAATCAGGGATCAGGTGAATGCTTTAAGCGCCATATCTCAAAATTACGCCGGTTTCGCCAATCAGGGAGAACTGGAAGATTTAAAGAATCTCCTGCAGTTAAAAATTGCTCCCGCAAGAATTGAAGGTTTTGATATATCCAATATTTCCGGAAAAGAGGCTTGCGGATCAATGGCAAGTTTTTACCGGGGGTTGCCGGATAAAAATAATTATCGCAGGTTCCGGATAAAAACAGTAAATACGATTGATGATTACGGTATGCTTGCCGAAGTGGTCAGGAGGCGCTATTCAAGGCTTATCGCAGAAAAACTTCCTTTGCCGGACTTAATTCTTATCGATGGAGGAAGGGCGCATCTATTGACTGCCGCAAAAGAAATCTCCGGCCTTGGTTTGAATATTCCTTTGATAAGTATCGCTAAAGAGAAAGAGCATGTGTATCTGCAGGGTAAATTTAAGCCTATAAGATTAACGCAGGATACTCCGGCTCTTAATTTGATCCGCCGCGTCCGCGACGAAGCGCATAGGTTTGCGGTAGCCTATCACCACATATTAAGAAGAAAGAAAATAATAGGTAGATAATGAAAGGAAAAATTCAAAAGTAAGAAGTTTAATGACAAATGACAAAATTCAAAGCACAAAATAAATTCAAAATCAAAATTACAAATGTCAAAACCAAGGTTTTGTCATTGGGTATTTGTCATTTAGATTTATTTTGAATTTTGGGCTTTGGTATTTGACATTAACGGTTTTACTTTTGACTTAAAGCATTGCAAAATTCATAATGATGACCTCATTTGCTAAAAAAGTATACCAAGTTGTATTGAGTATTCCCCTTGGGCAAACACGCACCTATAAATGGGTAGCCCAGAAAGCAGGAAGGCCGGGTGCTTTTCGTGCTGTCGGTTCAGTTTTGAATAGAAACCCTTTCCCTGTAATTATTCCTTGTCATCGGGTAATAAAGAGCAATAATGTATTAGGCGGTTATAAGCTAGGACCCAGGAAGAAAAAAGCGCTCTTGGATTTGGAAAAGGAAATAGTTTTATGTCTAAAGAACAAGAAATAAGGTCGGTTTTGTTTTATTTAAGCGTTGCGGTTTTTTTCGCGGGGTTACCGGTGATTTTATCGTTTTCTTTAGGGTATAAGTTTAACCCGCATACATTTAAGTTCACTAAAACCGGGATCATCAGTTTAAAAACGCAACCCTCCGGCGCGGATGTTTATCTGGACGGTAAATTACTGGACATGAAGACTCCGGCTACTATTAATGAGCTTATTCCGGGTTCGTATACTCTGAGAATAGAGCTTAAGGGGCATTACCCCTGGATCTATCCGGTAAATGTTGAACCACGCAAGGTTACGCGTTTTGAGAAGATAATCCTTTTCTCCAGCCGGGCGAATGTTAAACAGTTGAATCAGGTCAAAATATCCTGTTTTTGGCTGGATCGGGAGGGAGACAGAATATATTATTTTAATCAGGATGAGAATATCCTTTATAAATCCGATTTGGATGGGGGGCGGTTCGAGGAGATAGGGGGTATCCCGGCGGAATTTTCTCCTTTGCCCAAGGAATTCAAAATATCCTCTGACAGACAAAAACTGCTTCTTATTAACGCGCATCAGGTTTGTATCTTAAGCTTGAGATCTCAAGGGCCTCTTTCTTATTCCAAGCCGTCGGTTATATTCAATTTCTCGAATAAGCAGATAAATGATGTCTTTTGGCATTCGGACAGCTATCATTTTATTCTGGTTACCGATAAAGATGTAGAGGTATTGGAAGCCGAAGAAAATTCGACTCCGGTAAACCTTGTGAATTTAAACAAGAGAAATTCCGGCATTTTTTACGATACAGACAAAGACACGCTATATTTTATGGATTTCCAGAATGGCGATGATGGGTTATTATATAATAATGTATATAAACTTGAGTTGAACAATAAAGAAAACCTTTTAAACGATTTGATAAGGTTAAGAAAGAATGCAGAAGGGTAAGATCAAGAGATTTCTGGAGATTGTCCCAGGCTCGCTATCATGGGGTATAATAATCGGCCTTATATTGCTGGCTATATTTAATCCTGTTTGTTGCGCCATCATAATTATAGTTTTTGATTTCTATTGGATAATCAGGACTGTATATTTGACCACCTTGCTGGTTATGGCCCATCATAAGCTTTACCGGCAAAAAGACATAAACTGGCTGGTTAAATGCAGGAGGCTTAGAAATCAATCCGGATTAGACAAGCTAAAGCATTTAGTTATCTTCCCCGTGTATAAAGAGGGATTGGATGTTTTAAGGCCCTCTTTAAAATCTATCCAAGAATGCAATTATCCAAAAGATAAGATTATTGTGGTAGTTGCTTTTGAAGAGCGTAACCCTCTTTCAAAGGAGAATGCCAGGAATTTGGAATCCGAATTTAAAGGATATTTCTTCCGGTATCTGTCTACTTTTCATCCTGACGGGATCAGCAAAGAAGGCCGGACCAAAGGCGCCAATGCTACTTGGGCGGCCAAGAGAGCGAAAGAATTATTACAATCCGCAGGTATTCCTGACGAAGATGTGATTGTCTCTTGTTTTGACGCGGATACCTGTGTTGCCAAAGAATATTTCGGCTGCTTAAGTTATCATTTTATGACTTCGCCCAACCCCCATCAGGCCAGTTATCAGCCGATCCCGGTCTATAATAACAATATCTGGCAAGCTCCTTCGCTTGCGCGCCTTGTCGAGATAAGTTCGTCCTTTTGCCAGATGATCGAAAGCATGCGGCTGGAAAAATTCGTCACCTTCTCCAGCCATAGCATGAGTTTTAAAACCTTGGTAGAGATAGATTATTGGCCCGTAGACATGGTTTCGGATGATTCAGTGATTTACTGGAAAGCCTTCCTGTTTTACCAAGGTGACTACAGGGTCGTGCCTATGTATATTACTGTTTCTATGGATGTCGCTTATTCCAGCAATTTCTTTAAGACCATCCAGATGCAGTATAAGCAGAAACGCAGATGGGCCTGGGGAGTCGAGAATTTTCCGTTTTTAGTAAGCGCCTTTCTGGCCGAGAATGAAATTCCCTTATTGAAAAAGATACGTCGGTCATTACATCTTCTAGAGAGCCATGTAACTTGGGCGGTTTGGGCGATCATCTTGGTTTTTATCGGTCCCTTGCCGATAATCTTAGGAGGAGCCTTTTTCAATCAGATGGCCATAGGCTATAATCTGCCTAAAATAACCGGGCTGCTTTTCAATTTTACATTTGGCGCCAGCCTTGCCTGGATAATCTTAAGCCGTATAATCTTGCCTCCCCGCCCAAAAGAAGTAAGTTGGACAAAGAATGTTATAATGATATTGGAATGGATTATGGTCCCTTTTATAATATTAATTTTGGGATCTCTGCCTGCCTTGGATGCCCAGACGCATCTATTACTCGGTAAATACATGGAATTTAATCCTACTCAAAAAAGTAAGAAAATGGTATAATAATTTTTAATTCCCAAGCCCCCAATGACCAATGAATTAATCAAATTCCAAGTTACAATTGGAGCATTGAGTAATTGGGATTTCATTCGACATTGTGATTTGGCGATTGGGATTTTAATTTTATCTGGAGGGGAATAGAACATGGGTATTAGGAAATTTATGCAAGAGATGATTTCTTGCAATGCTTCGGATTTGTTCTATCGAG
>Ga0265297_10007973_pt1 | contig 14372 bp, 17 predicted proteins | sample Munlanlwell13791_FD_192502 | JGI IMG/M metagenome (GOLD analysis project Ga0265297, IMG submission 192502) | Leachate microbial communities from a municipal landfill in Southern Ontario, Canada - Leachate well 137-91 | ecosystem: Engineered > Solid waste > Landfill > Unclassified | place... | reverse complement strand
CCGATACCGTCATTACCGTTAGAGATAGCTTGGCCGAGTGAATTCGCCTGATTGCGGAGTGCATTCGCGATAACCATCCCTGACGCATCGTCAGCCGCTTTGTTAATACGAAGACCTGAACTCAGTTTAGAGAGAGAATCGTCCAAGTTACGATTGTTCATAACGCTATTGCTATGTGCATTCATTGCTGAAATATTAGTGTTAATTCTGAAACCCATGATAAATCCTTTTATCGCAAGAGCTTTGCTCTTAAGTTAGTTCAGCATCCTTGCTGTTACAGACTATATCGGGAGATAAAAGAAAAACTTTAATGATTAGGGAGAAACTTTAGTCCATGTCATAGTGGTGCTATTGTACATATTGAGAGTAGAATTCGTATCACAGTACCAAAGTGTCCCATTAATGGGAGAAAGGGGTGCGGTAGGTGAAATAATGGCACTGTTGTAGCCACGGGTTTGCGTAGAAACTTCCGATCCGTTATAGAGCTTTAAGTGATTCGTTTCACCGATGCCGATTTCAAGCATAATATCGTCACCTTGCGCTGCCGAATGGGTTGCATTCGTTTGTAAAACACCGTCTTCTCCAGGACTGACTAAGCGGCCGAGTATATTTGAGTTGGGTGATATAGATGTTGTGTTATTATCCGCATAGGTAGGATTGGCATTATGTGTGCCGTAATCAAATGTAGAATAGGTGATATTACGTCCCCATGCATCTTTCCCAAGACCGATAACAACAGGCACGGTAGAATTGACCTCGTGCAGCAACTCAAAATATGAATCATTATCAGGATTCGAAGCAGTATTGAGCAAACGACTTCGGATGACTTCGAGCATTGTTTTACTATTCTGTTGTTTGAGTGTATTTCCTTGCATAATGGTGTAATATCCCATTGTAGCTAACACTGCAGCAAGAATCCCGGCCATAATGATTGCTATCATCACCTCTACAAGCATAAACCCTTTTTTCATCCAGTAACCTTTACATCCGACTTGCAGAATTAACGAATTCTTGTTGAATTATTACTTGCGTCAAGACAATCGTGAAAAACTCGACAAATACTGCAAAGGCCAACAGCAAGATAGAAAGTATGGTAATGATACGAAAAAATTTGCTTGCCAATGCAAGTGCATTGAGTCTGGCACGATCAGCAAATTGTTCCAACATATCACCTAATTGGGCAATAGTTCCAGCTCCTGCAAGTAAATGCTGTTCAACATCTTCAAAAAAAGGAATAGCCCAAAAGTCCTTTTCCCCTCGGCTTATTTGGGCAAGAATGCCGTCAAATTGTTTAGAGATACGAGGGACAAGAGTCCCAGCTGCGGCAGTTTTAAAAGCCGTCTTCAATGAGACTCCATTTTTTAACATGGCACTGAGTAAACTCAGTAAGATAAATTTTTCAAAATACTCAATAATTTTTGATGACATAGTAAGCTGTGAAGCGATCTTTTTGGCAATTCCTGTCACTATTCCGGTGTAGTTAAAAAGGGCAATCATCACAACAAAGAAATAGCCGGCAAATAGAAGCAACCCGCCGAAAAGTATATTGCTTAAGACAAGAGCCATGTCCAAATGCTCAGCAATAACAGCAAAGATCTTTGGATCATATGTTTTAGCCTCTTGAATATGAAAAGGTACGGCAAAAAAACGGACAAAAATGACAATAATTGTTGTTAGGGTGAAATAGATCATCGGAAGTGCAATTTTATCGTTAGACTCTTGGTGAAACCTATTTTTAATTTCAAGATAGTTCACAACTGATTTAAGTGTTTTTACAAACGATCCGCCCTTTTCCGCCATGGCAACAAATTGAATAATATCGGGAGAAGGAGAAACATATATTTCGACTGCTTTTGAAAACGAAGCTCCCTCTTGGATGGAGCGTGCGATATTTCCGTACGCTGTACGTTCATCTTTATTTTTTGTTGTATTCTGCAATAAATGAAGGGCATTAGTAAGACTTTTTCCATTTTCTAACGAAAGGTGCAGAGTTTTTAAGAGAGTGAGTATATCAGGTTTCATGAATATATCCTAAAGACAACAATTCACGTGATAATGTTTCATAATCGCATAGTCCCATTTCGAATAAATATGCTGCAGATTGAAAATAACTAAAAGTGATAAAATGTTCCCATGCTTTAAAAACCGTACTGTTTTTTAGGGCAAGATAAAATTGGTAACGTACTTTCATATCCCCGGGAATAAAGACCATATCCATTAGCAATGCACGTCCGCTGTAACCGGTAAAGTTACATCGGATACATCCTCCTTTTTCATATCCTTGAGTTTCTGATGCAAAAAATACTTTTCCATCTTCCACCGTACACGGTTGTTTACAGGTGCAAAGCTTGGGAACCAGCCGTTGAGCCACAACACCGCTGAGAGAGTAAGCGAGGATAAATAAATCTCCCCCCTCATCACGGATACGTTCCATTGCCATAAAGCTGTTTGGGGTATGGAGGGTTGAAAAAACCATATGTCCGCTGTGCGCGGCTTTAAGTCCGGTGAGAATCGATTCGCGATCACGCATCTCCCCGATGACAATAACATCAGGGTCTTGACGCATGATTGATTTCATCCCCTCCGAAAAGGTGAAACCACTGGATTCATTGATTTGGTATTGGGTAACAAAATCGATTTTATATTCGATAGGATCTTCAATGGTATAAATAATTTCATGCAGTCTGTTACGCTGGTTTAAAATTGCATTGAGTGTTGTCGTTTTTCCGCTTCCGGTAGGCCCAACGACGAGAAAGAAACCAGTGGATTGGTTAACGAAATGGTGGATGTGCTCCGACATCGGGTGCTCTTTTGGAAACAGCGTATTGAGCGATTTAATGTTGCTGGCTTTGTCCAAAATACGTAAGACAATATTTTCTCCATATTGTGAGGGGGCAATTTCGATACGAAAATCGACGGTTCGACTGTCGTATTCACGTGAAAAACTCCCCCCCTGTGGGGCATATATATTGATCATATCGATATTACAGCGTTCTTTGATAATCAGAGCAAAACGTCCGGCAAGTTCATGGTTGAGCAGATAGCGGGCGATTATTTTTCCATCAATACGGTAGCGGAGCCAGTAAAATGATTCATATGCATTGATGTGAATATCACTGGCGGAACGTTGTATTCCGTATTCGAGAAGCATTTCAAAGATATCAATAACTTCATCTTCTTCGTAATCCATTGCATTGAACTGTTTGATTTTGCGTTCAATAGTTTCGGGATCAACGCGCAGAAGGGCCGTATACTTTTGTTGAAATTCACGAACAGGAATATTTTTTTGTTCAACCTTTTTGTGTACTTTTGCACTTAGTTCAGCGAGACGTTTTTCACCTAAAAGCTCTTTACGCAAAATTTTGAGGACGTCATCGCGCTCTTCGGCGATGACCATCTCGTACTCTTTCATGAGTTCGAGATTATAAGTTTTTGAGGTCTCTTTTTTTTGTATAAAGTGATGAGAGAGGGCAATATCGAGAAGATGCTTTTTAACGCCGATTTGCTGATAATAGTATTGCTCTTTTTGGCACACTTCCAGCTGTTTTGACGTTAATATCTTTTTAATATTCATAGGCACTTTTTGGTTTAATTATAACACAAAAAGTCAATTATCAGCGAGATAGGTAAAATTTGAAAATTGCAGAGGTAGCATTGCGCTCTAACGTCGCTTGTTGGGAAGTGTAATTAAGGATCAACTTTTTAAAGGTATTGTCTTGTGTGGAATTGTTGTCTGCACTTGTCATAACATAAAAGGCACTTCCCGTTTCAGTTGCTCTGTACGCGCTAAAACCAGTAGGTGGAACAGGTACAAAACCATTTCGTCCGCCATTCAACGGATAGGGTACAGAGGTATTACATTCTAATTGCGTTAAAAGTGTATTTGACGCATATTTGGATGCGCTAAGCTCTTTAGGAAACTGATTGGATAGGCTTTTGCATTGAAAAACCATTGACTCAATTAGATTGTAGTGTGACTGTAAAGTACTTTGGTACTGCAGTCTAGTCATTGTTGTACTATTAATATAATAATACGATAAAGCTCCCATCAACCCCACCAAAAATATGGTGAGGGCAACTTCAACTTGGGTAAATGCGGTTCTTTGCATTCTTTATTTTACAACCGCTATCCAGTGTTTATAGCCTGTAGTACCATTACTCTCTGAAAAACAAAAAGTATCTCCATATCGAGTATAGTTCAGAGCAAAACTACCATAATTTACTTTATGGTTGGAAGCATTAAGCTCTACAGTTTTATTAATTTCGTGATTGTAAATAGCACAGTAAAGGTCATCGTCTGATAATGAATTAAAAGAGGTACCATTAAGATCGAGCGGAAATAAGAATGTGGGATGTCCTGCCCATTTTGTAGTATTTAACTCCCAGCCTTTTGATGTCATACCAATAATATCTTTTGGCAGTCTTTTGAGTATTAATACTCGAGTATCATTGAATTCACTCATATTGGCAATAGATGGTGAATAACCCATCTGTGCTTGAAACACATCATAAGCACCTGAGAGCTGATAGCCTTGATCCATTAATGCAGCAATTCGTGCCTTTTTGGCTGTTAAATCAATATTAAAAAGATTTCGATAATACATCATTGCGATTGTCGATAAGAGGCCAAATAAGATTGTGGCAATGGTCATCTCGACTAAAGAGATACCCTTTTTCATTCCATTATAGGGTTGTTTCATGTTTAACTCCTTTTATAACACTGAAAGTCTAAGTAGATCGGCCCGCTAAAAAAAAATCAATATTTCGATACTTTAAGAAAAACGGGAAAAGGTGAGATTATACCCACTTTCTAATTATGGTTTGACAATAAAGAGAGTCAAAATGTTACTCGGGCCTTTTGCACAGAATACAGGGCCAAGATTACGATATGCTACTGATGGAGCTGAAAATGTTGTTTTATTGGATGCATTGTACTCAACACTTGCATTGAATTCATGATTGATAATCGCGCAGTATTGTTCATCATCAGGTGTAATGGATCTACCTGTTGCATTCATATCCAATTTGTACATAAGCGCAACGCCGCTTGTTCCAGGAATACTGGTTGATTTATTGAGTTCCCATGCCCCTGTACCATCATGAAGTCCTGTTGCCATTCCTGTGATTGCCGTCGGAAGTCTCGTGAGAATCGATACATTTTTATCATCTAATTGCGTCAAGTTTACATCAAGATTGGCAGTTGAACCGACTTGCGCAATAAATGCATCATATGCATTCGACATTTGTGCTGCTTGGTCGAGCAATGCGGCAACACGTGCTTTTTTAGCTGTTAATTCGGTGTTAAAGAAGTTTTTATAGTATTTAATACTAATAGCTGCTAACGTGGCAAACAAAATAACTGCAATAATCATCTCAACGAGAGAGATACCTTTTCTCATTCCATCGTAAGGGTGTGTCATATTAAACTCCTTTTATAACACGATATTTTAGTATATCGACACAGTAAAAAAAAACTTTAATTTGGAAGTTAAGAAAAAAATGTAGGAAAATTTATGAGATTATTACCCTCAGAGAGGGTAATACATGACTGCGCCGATAAAGGCAAGAGGAAGAAAACTGCGTATAATTATGGCTTAATGACAAAGAGAGTCAAGATACCACTAGGACCATTTGCGCAGAAAACTGGACCAAAGTTCTTATATGCTGTAGTTGGAGCTGAAAATGTTGTTTTGTTGGTTGCATTGTATTCAACACTTGCATTAAACTCATGATTGATAATTGCGCAGTATTGCTCATCATCACTTGAAATAGATTTACCTGTTGCATTCATATCCAATTTGTACATAAGCGCAACGCCGCTTGTTCCAGGAATACTGGTTGATTTATTGAGTTCCCATGCCCCTGTACCATCAGAAAGCCCTGTTGCCATTCCAGCAATTGCTACCGGAAGACGTGTAAGTATAGATACGTTAGCATCATCTAGTTCTGTCAAGTTTGCATCAAGATTGGCAGTTGAACCGACTTGTACAATATATGCATCATATGCGTTCGACATTTGTGCTGCTTGGTCGAGCAATGCGGCAACACGTGCTTTTTTAGCTGTTAATTCGGTGTTAAAGAAGTTTTTATAGTATTTAACACTAATACCTGCTAAAGTAGCAAATAAAATAACTGCGACAATCATCTCTACTAAAGAGATACCTTTTCTCATTCCTGTGTATTGTTTCATTGTATATCCTTTTTTGTGATCGGCAGCTTTTCGCCGCCGGATCGTTTTTTATTTATTTTGGAATATTTAACACATAGGGACGAATTGTGATTGAAAATCCGAATTCATCCCCGGTGCATCCTTGTCCGATGCAGCTGCTGACTAATTCAACGTCATCATTTTTGACAACATCCAAGAGCCGTTTCAATAGTAGGTATGAATAGGTGTCATGAATGCCTCCTTGAATGGTTAATTTTTTTTGGTCGATCTTTACTTCGGCTTCCATCCCCAGTTCTTGGAGCATAGCGTCGTATTGATCATTTTTAGTACGCAGAACATCTTTTTCTGCGTACACAGCAACTGGCTGCTCAACGGCAGTTTTTAAAGCACTAAAGGTTTTTACCTCTTCGGCTACCGTTTTGTCTTCGTACACAATATCGAGAAAATAAAAGTATGCTGAGACTAAAATTGTTAGTAAAATAACAACAAATAGACCCAAGAGACTATATTTTTTCATTGCAATATTGCACGATGCCCTGAGCAACGTCTTCCTTTATAATTTTCGCTTCCGGTGGTAACAACCTGACAAAAGCGTTGAGGTTTGGTGTCACCACCTCAGCACATAAGCTATCGTTTTGATAGCTTATCTGCTGAAGGGTGGACTCCGTCTCTTTCGTAATGTTTTCAATTTTTTCCAATTCATGGACGATGTCTACTTTTTTTGTCATTGCAAACGAGGTTTGGCAATTTTTCGTTACCAGTTGTTTGTACTCTTTTACCAGTGTATCTCTATTAGTTACATTCATCTCCGTTTTATTTAAATAGCTGTATCCGGCATATAAAATCCCTGAGGTCGCGACGACGGTACACGCTAACAAAAAGCTTCCGACCCATGTATCATGGCGCTCCTTATCAAGATTAATAGAGACGAGTTTGTCCCCTTTTGCATTATCAGCATAAAGAGTTCCATATCCGCGTTCCGTTGCAAATTCTTCGGGTTTATCGAGAATATAGTCAATAATTTTGTCATCTTCGAGTACCACTCCAACATTTTTATAATCAAGTTCGAAAATAATGACGCTTTTGCCTTGGTTTTTCGAAGCTAAAGAGAGGATGTTTTCATACTCGAGTTTCTCTTTGGGGAGAAATGCGATGTAGTTAATTCCATTGGTATGTTTACGCAATGAAACTTTAACGGCAACAGAGTCAAGATCGGTGCGTGCATGATTATATATTTGCGCACGTAACTTGGTGTTATCACTGTTAAAATTAAGAGAACCTGCTGTAAAAAGTGCCATAGTTATCTCATCACATACTTGATTACACGGGGGGTAACGACGATTACCATCTCGCTTTTTGTACTGGAAGTGTGCCGTTCTCCTCCTACGACACCAGCTGCGCTATCTCCAAGTCCAGGAAGCCCATCCCACCCTTTATCACTTTTATTGCGAAAGAGGCCTGAGATAACAATCGGAACACCCGGTTGAACCCGCATGGTATTGTTGATTGCTTTTGTGACGGTTTGTGGTTGGGAAAATGTATTCCCATTTACTTGAAATGAGGTATAGCCGACGATATCGTTGATTTTGAGGCCGATATCAGTGATGACTGTTCCATCGAGCATATTAGATTTTAGATTGATCTCCAACCCGCTGAGTGCCATTGCACTGGTAGTTGAGACCTGAGAAGCTCCACTGCCGCTAACAGTCGTATTCTGGATACCGCTAATATAAGGGGATTCAATACCGTCGGTGAGTTTGACGGTGGTCCCTGCAAGCCCCAAAAGTTTTGGTCGTTGAACACTTTCTACCTTTCCAAAATTTTCCAATGCACTGACTAAGGCTTTACCGTTATAGTTATCATTTTTCATTATCATACCAAAGGTAGCAGGAACAGCTGAAGTACCGGCAGCACCCAATCCTGACGCAGCAGAAGTGACAAAACTAAGGCCGTTTTGGGCGAGGGTAGGGACGAGACTCCAGTCAATACCAAGGGCATAATTGTCTTTAAGTTGAACATCATAGATTGAGATTTCATATTCGATAACATAGAGATTGTTGCGAAGGATCTCTAGATACTTCATGATATCGCCATACTCTTTTTCACGTGCCGAAAAGCTGACTGATGAGGTGATAGAATCGGTTGTAACTTTGGTTGCACCCATGGCAGAAATACTTGATCTGAGTATTTCGGTAAGGCCGTTAACTGAAGGGATTTTGAGGGTTACGGTGCGCATGTTCCCTAAATAAAAGGTATCATCATCATACAGGATACTGAGTTTGTTTCCCACCGTTTTTTGGAGCATCTTTCCAAACGGTATATTGGAAGCTGAAAGATTAATATTGGTGTCTGTGAGTAAATTATTATTATAAGTTTGGTTTGTCGTACTGCTGTTTGAAGTCGTACCGCTACTTGAAGTCGTAGAAGCTGTTGAAGCAGATTGGAGCTGGAAGATAACATTTTCATTAGTTGCTTCCGTCAGAAGTGCAATGACATCGCTTAAATTTGCCCCCATGATTTTTGCCCGTTTAATAATCTCTTTATCAGGGATATCTTGCGTTTCGATATGAAAATTATCGGCATTGACTTCAACAACCTGCATCGCCGGTTCGGAGCGCTGAATCTGAGTTGTTGGATTATCTAATTCTTTGAGATGCATTTCTGGCGTCAGAGTCTCCTGTTTGGTAGCAACACTGCACCCGGTTAGTCCTAAAAGTACGGCAGCAAGTATAATTGAACGCATTAATTTGCTCCTGTCGTAAAATAAATGGTTTGGATTCGTCCGGCGTCATCTACGGTGATGTAATTACTGGTGATATTGCGGACAAAATATTTGTGGTTGTTTGCGTAAAAAGGGTCTCCCTCTTTTAGAACAACGGTATTCTCTCCAATTTTAAGGAGGATGAATTTCCCTTTATTGGTCTCTAAAAAACAGTTATAGACGAGTTGAGAAAGATCAAATTCCGTTTTAGAGGGTAATGAAGGGGGTGCTAACAATGGCGGCAGAGGCATAGGACGCGCATCTGATGTTGCTACAGGAGCTTTCTTCGGCTTCACAGGTTCACGGAAAAACGGGTTATAGGCCGCATTTAGCGATAGTGCAAGAAAAAGAAATGACCAAAAATAGTTCATATCGCCACTTTCATAGAGATTATTTGACGATAAAAAGCAAGAAACGTACCAAGTTTGTAAAATATATTTTTATCTTATGTAAGTTTGATTTTTGAAGAAGATGGACTGTAATTTGCTTATAAGTATGTTTATTAATATAGTATAGAAATTAAAAAGAGTTTTTATTCATGGAAATCAAACGATTAGAATCTCCGCTTTTGAATCCGTCGAGAAGAACATTTATAAAAAATGTAATAGCTTTATCGGCTTCAACATCGCTTTATGCCGATAATAAAGAGAAAGACGAAATTCTCAGTGTTATCCGCAACGGTACTTCCTATAAAATTCCGTTTATCCGCAATGGGAAAATAGAAGAAAACGGCTATGATGATTTATGCCGTGTCTTTGCCGATGTTCGTGCCGGAGTAGCTGTGAGGATGGATCCGAATTTATTTTTGATTTTGACAAAAGCGCAACAATGGTTATTAAGCAATCAAATTAATCGCCCTATTATCCTGACATCCGGCTATCGTACTGAACACACGAATAGTGCAACGGAAGGGGCGGCATTTAATTCGATGCATTTGTACGGCAAAGCGGCCGATATAAAAATCGAAGGCATTCCGGCAGATTACTTGGCTAGGCTACTCCGTTTGTGCGGTGGAGCCGGAATAGGAATATACCCGACCTTCGTCCATGTAGATACGTGGAGAGAACGGGCATGGAGAGGTTAGCCTCTTTAGTTTTAAAATTTTGCTTTATTTTGACCTTTTTTTGTTACACTTTCGCCAATATATTAAATTATAGTAGATCAAGCGGGAAAAATATTTCTTTTAAAGCCCGATTGGCTACGCTTGCCGTTTGGGCTGCTAATGGCTGCTTATTGCAAGGCAAAAAATAAACGTTTAGGATTTCCTTTTTGAAACTCATCATTGTCGAGTCTCCGGCCAAAGCCAAGACCATCAAAAACTTTCTCTCTAAAGATTACGAGGTAATCGCCTCTAAAGGTCATATCCGCGACCTCCCGAAAAATCGTTTCGGTATTAAAATCGATGACGAAAAAATCGTTGCCGAATATCGTATTAGCGAAGACAGCACCGCAACCGTCAAACAGATCCAGGAATTGGCTAAAAAAAGCGATACGATTTATATCGCGACCGATGAGGACCGTGAGGGAGAAGCGATCGGTTGGCATATTGCCCATGCTATTGATAAAGATCCCTCGTCACTGCCGCGCATCGTCTTCCATGAGATTACCAAAAATGCGATTATCCACGCGCTTGAAACACCGCGTACCATCGATATGGATCGTGTCAATGCGCAGCAAGCCCGCCGATTGTTGGACCGTATCGTAGGGTATAAACTCTCTCCGCTTTTGGCCAATAAAATCCAAAAAGGGTTGTCTGCCGGACGGGTACAGTCTTCTACGCTTAAAATCGTCGTTGACCGTGAACGGGAGATCCGAGCGTTTGTCCCCGAAGAGTACTGGACGATCGATACCCTTTTCAAAAAAGATATCGAAGCCGCACTTGTCAATTTTGAGAATGAAAAAATAGATAAACTCACCATCAAAACCGGTGATGAAGCCAAGCGGATTGTTGAGACTCTGAAAAATGAAAGTTTTAAAGTCGGCGAGATTGAGACCAAAGAGCGTAAAAGTTCTACTCCTCCGCCGTTTATGACCTCTACACTGCAGCAAACGGCCAGCTCGCAGCTCGGATTTTCTCCGAAAAAGACGATGATGGTCGCTCAAGCGCTGTACGAGGGGGTTAAAACGCCTGAGGGGACCAGCGGGGTAATCACTTATATGCGTACCGATTCCTTGAATCTTGCAACCGAAGCGGTTGAGGCGGCGCGTGAAGTGATTTTGAACCGTTATGGCAAAGAGTACCTCCCTGCACAAGCAAAAGTCTACACTAAAAAATCCAAAGGGGCGCAAGAGGCGCACGAAGCGATTCGTCCGACTATGCTCGCTTTTACCCCGGAAGTTGCTGCGACGTATCTCAAACCCGATGAGATCAAACTGTATCGTCTCATTTACAACCGTTTTTTAGCATGTCAAATGAACGATGCACGATTTGAACAGCAAAGTATCACGTTCGAATCGGCTAAAGCACAGTTCCGAGCTACAGGTCGCAAACTTTTATTCGACGGATTTTACCGTGTAACCGGCAGTGATGACAAAGATAAACTCCTCCCTTCCCTGACGACGGGAGACTCTATTGATATCCAAACCATTTCGACAGAGCAGCATTTTACCGAGCCGCCCGCCCGCTATTCCGAAGCGAGTTTGATTAAAAAGCTCGAATCCGAAGGGATCGGTCGCCCATCGACCTATGCACCGACAATCAGCACCCTTCAGGCGCGTAACTACATCGAGATCGAAAAGCGTGCGATCATGCCGACTGAGATCGCTTTCACGGTTACGGAGATGCTGGAAAATCATTTCAATGAAATCGTCGACGCCTCTTTTACCGCGACTATGGAAGAGACCCTTGATGAGATCAGTGAGAGCGGCAAATCGTGGCACAAAATTTTGCTTGACTTTTACTATCCGTTCATCGAGAAAATCGATGCGGGTAAAAGCAACATCGTTAGTCTTAAAATGGCGAAACCGCTCGGGCGCAACTGTCCGCAGTGCGGAAGCGAATTGCTGCTCCGTTCAGGTCGTTTCGGTGAGTTTATCGCCTGCAGCGGGTTTCCGAAGTGTAAATATACGGAGCAGACCGAAGAGAATCAAAAAGAGAATCCTGCCGCTCCTGATGAGGTGAGTGAAGAGGTATGTGATAAATGCGGCAGCGCGATGGTGGTCAAAAACGGCCGTAACGGAAAATTTTTGGCGTGCAGCGGCTATCCGAAATGCAAAAATACCAAAACGCTTAATCAGGAAATGAAATTCTCTGAAGTTCCGTGTCCTGAATGCGGCGGAAAACTGCTATGGCGACAATCACGCCGTGGAGCATTTTGGGGATGTGAACACTATCCGAAATGTAAATTTATCTCCAAATTTGAACCGAGCGATAAAAAATGCGAAGTCCCGGGGTGCGGCGGTGCGTTAGCTCCTCGAACGTACCGTAATAAAGAGGTATACGAGTGTGTCAAATGTAAAGACCGCACACCGCGAGAAGAGACGAATGAATAATGAGTTAAGAGCACGCAAGCGTGCGTGGGCATACTGCCGAAGTCATTGTGCCCCGAAGAGGGTAAAACTCAGCGTTAGCGTAGCTAGTCGGGATGCATTCCGACAGCGTGGAGAATAATAGTGAAAATCGGACTTTTGTCTGATACGCACTCAAAAAAAGGGCGTTCGCAAAAAGTAATTGATCATTTAAAAGCCGAAGGGGCGGAGTTTTTAATCCATGCAGGGGATATCGTCAAACCCGAAATCCTCGACCAGCTGAAAAACAGCGACTTACGTTATATCGCCGTGTATGGAAATAATGATGCTAATTTGATTGAATATCACACCCGATATAATCTTGTTCAAGAACCCCATTACTTTAAACTTGGCGGAGTACATTTCAAACTGATGCATCTGCCGTTTTACATGAATGCCGATGCGGAAGTGATCATCTTCGGCCATACCCATGTATTTGAATGTGATTTTAAAAACCGTACTTTGTTTTTAAATCCAGGAGAGGCGTGCGCACGTGATAAACCTTATTCAAGCTGTGCTATGCTTGAGATAACGGATAATGAACTGAAAGTGACTCACTATTCCCGTGCCGTGGAGAGTGAATATTTCGAAGAGCGCCACTATACTTTTGAAAGACTGTAATTTATGAAAAAGATTTTTCTTTGCTCTATCTGTAATATCAACAGCGGAACCTGCAACGAAGATTGCAAGTTCTGCAGTCAGAGCGTTAAATATAAAGCTGACATTGAGCGCTACCGCCAAAAGCCCCTCGATCAAATTTTGGAAGAGGCCCGCCGTCTTGAAGCACTCGGGGCCCTAGGATTTTGTCTCGTGACAGCTCAAAAAGGGCTGGATGATAAAACCCTCGATTTTGTTTGCAACGTCGCTTCAACGCTCAAACGTGAGGTTCCCCGCTTACGCCTCATTGCTTGCAACGGTACGGCATCGTTAGAACAATTAAACGAATTAAAACGTTCGGGTGTGAGTGCTTATAATCATAACCTTGAAACCGGCCGGGAGTTTTATCCGCAGGTGTGTACGACCCATCCCTGGGATGAGAGGTATGAGACGTGTGAGAATGTAAACCGTTCCGGACTAAAGCTGATCAGTGGGGGGATTTTCGGTATGGGCGAAACGCAGGAAGATCGCCTCAGTATGCTGCACTCCCTAAAAGAGCTTAACCCTATATCGGTTCCGCTTAACTTTTATCACCATAATGCGGCATTGCCGTTAAATCCGAGTCCTCTTACGATTGATGAGTCATTGGAACTGATTTCACTTGCACGAAAAATACTGGATAAAGCGGATCGTATCATGATCGCCGGAGGACGGGAAATTACATTTAAAGAGCGGCAGCATGAGATATTTGACGCGGGGGCGAACAGCATCGTTATCGGCAATTATCTCACAACAGCCGGACGGGAAGCCCACACCGATCTAATGATGCTTCAAGAGCTTGGATTTGAAATTGCTATGACACCTGAGGATAAGTAAGTTATAATAACACCATCAAGAGTGTGAAAAGGGGTTAATATATGTCGCAATCCGTATTATTAACCATTGCCAGAGCTTCTATCGAAGAGGTTTTACAGGGGCAGAATTCGATCAACCGTCATGAACTGCTCGAACAATACCCGATACTGCGCGAGCCTATGGCAACACAAATAACCCTTTATCTCGGCACTAAAATTCGGGGGATTGCAAAAAGTAGTGTAGCTGAGCGCTCACTGCTGGAAGATATTATTTATAATGCTAAAACAGCTGCTTTTCAAGATGAAAATTTTGATCCTCTCGTCACTTCCGAATATCTTCATGCGACAATACAGCTTACTATTTTCAGTCCGGATGGCGAATTAAGCCATCAGAGTGAGCCGATTTTATCGGATTAAAGTCGTATTAGGATTAGAGTGATTTAATGTAATTGGCTATTGCAAATCCGTGATTGAGTCCTAGGGC
>Ga0265297_10007972_pt1 | contig 14373 bp, 8 predicted proteins | sample Munlanlwell13791_FD_192502 | JGI IMG/M metagenome (GOLD analysis project Ga0265297, IMG submission 192502) | Leachate microbial communities from a municipal landfill in Southern Ontario, Canada - Leachate well 137-91 | ecosystem: Engineered > Solid waste > Landfill > Unclassified | place... | reverse complement strand
TGTTTTATACCATGCTCGGGTACACCCCAGGCGAATTTCCCGCCACTTATGAAGGGTGGTCAGCGCTCATGCACCCGGATGACCGTGAGCGGATCCTTTTGAATCTCCAGCAGCAGATCCAGAAGAGACAATCGCAGCTCGAGATCGAGTACCGCATCCGGGCTAAAGACGGCCCCTGGCTCTGGATTCTCGGGCGGGGAAAGATCGTTGAGTCGGATAACCAGGGAGATCCCATCCGCATCGCCGGTGTCAACATCGATATCACCAACCGCCGGTTGATGGAGTCGGAGATCCGATCCCTGAACGCCGTTCTTGAACAGCGGGTGAACGACCGGACCGAAGCGCTCTCAAAGGCAAACGAGGCGCTGGAGGAAGAGAATGCCCAGCGGCTCGAAGCCGAGGCAAAACTCCAGTCCTCTCTTGACGAGAAGACCATGCTCTTAAAAGAGATCCACCACCGGGTGAAGAACAACCTCCAGATCATTGCCAGTCTCCTCAATCTCCAGTCCCGGTATATCAAGGATGAATCCACGCTCGCCGCAATCCGGGAGAGCCAGAACCGGGTCAAGGCAATGGCCCTGGTCCATGAAAAACTGTACCGGTCAGAGGATCTCGCTCATATCGATCTCAACGAATACATCAGGTTCCTCGGGAACGGCCTCTTCCAGTTCTACGGAGCAAAGGGCCGGGGCATCCGGTTCGGGCTGGACATGCACGATGTGGATGTGGATATCAATACCGCGATCCCGCTCGGCCTCATCATCAACGAACTGATCTCGAATTCCCTCAAGTATGCATTCCCCGAGGGCCGGCAGGGAGAAGTCGCAATCATCATCACACAGGTGGAGCACACCCTGACCATCATTTTCCATGACAATGGAATCGGGATACCTGAGGGACTGGACTGGAGAAATACCCATTCGCTGGGGCTCCAGCTGGTCACTACTCTCACCGACCAGATGGACGGGACGATCGAGCTCGACCGGACGGCAGGGACACAGTTTACCCTGGTGCTTCATGAGAAGAAGTGATGTGAAGGTAGTATGACCGTTTGCAGGCTGACAGGATTCCGGGTAACCGAGCGCATGTGGCAGGCATCGATACTATGCCTGTCGGGGATCGTCATTATTCTCACGATCTGGTGCCTGACACACGGGATCACCACCATCTTCATGCACCTGTACTATTTCCCAATCGTCCTCATCGCGTACCATTACCGCTGGAAAGGATTCGGTCTTGCCACGCTCCTTGCCCTTGTTTACCTCGGTCTTGTCATGGTTTTCGATGCCGGCCAAGGGGATGTCATCCTCGGTGCAGGGTACCGGTTCCTGATCTTTGTTGGTGTTGCCGCGGTCATTGCATACCTCTCTGAACGAATTACTGTTGAAACGAGATCTGCACGGGAATCCACGGAGATCCAGGAGCAGTACATCTCCCTGGCACCGGCAATCATCCTGGTCCTTGACCGGAACGGCGCCATAACATTTCTCAACAGGAAAGGCGGGGAGATCCTTGAATGTGTCCCGGAAGAGGTGATCGGGGAATCATGGTTCAACCGGTTCCTGCCTGAACAGGACCGCGATACGGTGCAACAGGAATTCTTACGGCTGATTGCCGGACAGGTTGAGCCGGACCGGGCTTTCGAGAACCTGGTACTGACCCGCAGGAGCACAAGGAAGACCATCCGGTGGTATAACACGGTCCTGCATGACGAGGACGGGGCAATATCAGGAATACTGGGTTTTGGGGAGGATGTCACTGAAGAGAGACGGGCGCAGGACACGCTCCGGAACATGCAACAGTTCCAGGAGAGTGTAATTACCAATGCCAATGTCTGGATCGCGGTGCTTACCCGTAATGGCACCCTGCGTATCTGGAATGATGCTGCCGAAGCGATCAGCGGATACAAAACAAGCGAGGTCGTGGGAAAGAACACGGTCTGGAAACGACTCTACCCGGATGATGAATACCGGAAAAAAGTGACCACCGAGATCCAGCGGATCATCAAGCGCGATACCTATCTTGAAAATTTCGAGACCATGATCCGGTGCGCAGATGGAACCACGAAGACCATCGTCTGGAATACCCGGGGCCTGAAGGATAGCGACGGAGTCATCACCAGTTATATCGCGATCGGGCGCGATATTTCGGCGCAGAAAGCAGCCGAGGCCCGGGCCGCGGAGAGCTCACGGTTCCTTGCTGCGATGATCGACACGCTTCCCATTCCGGTCTTCTTCAAGGATGTCAGCGGGAAATACCTTGGCTGCAATCCCCCGTTTGAGGAATATATCGGTATTAAACGCGACCAGATCGTGGGAAAGAGCGTCTATGACCTCTCGCCAAAGGACCTTGCCGACAAATACACTGCTGCTGACCAGCAGCTGTTTGACAACCCCGCGCCCCAGCGCTACGACACGCAGGTCCAGTATGCCAATGGTTCCCGCCACGATGTCATCTTTTACAAAGCCCCGTTCTATAACAAGGACGGTACGCTCGGTGGACTGATCGGGACCTTCCTTGATATCACCGACCGGAAACAAGCGGAAGTGGCGCTTGCCAGGAGCGAAGAGAAATACCGGGCCTTCTTCACCACGTCGCGGGATTGTATCTTTATCACGACCGCTGACGGCAGGTGGGTGGATTTCAACGATGCCGCGGTCGAGCTCTTCGAATATAAAAGCCGCAAAGATCTGCTGGAGACAACGATTTTACACAGATATGCAGATCCCCGCGACCGGGAGAAGCACATCGAGTATATCCGAAAAAACGGGTATTCGTTCGAATATCCGGTTGATCTGAAGAAGAAAGACGGGACCATCATCAACGCACTTATCACCACGGTTACCCGTAAAGACGCGTCCGGTACTACTATCGGGTTCCAGGGATCGATACGGGACGTTACCGAGAGGAAGATCGCTCAGGATCGTATCGATGAACTGCTTCGCCAAAAGGAAGAGCAGCTGAAGATCATCAATACCAGCCCGGCAGTAGCGTTTCTCTGGAAGGCCGAAGAGCACTGGCCGGTCGAGACGGTGAGCGAGAACATCGCCCAGTTCGGGTATTCTGTTGAAGATTTCATATCGGGCCGTGTGATATTCAGTTCGATCATTCACCCGTCGGATCTCGGGAGGGTGTCTGCCGAGGTGGAATACAACAGCACGCATCATATCGAGGAGTTCGGGCAGATCTACCGGATTTTCGGAAAAGACGGATCAGTGCACTGGATCGATGATTTTACGCACATCCGCCGGGATAAGGACGGAACTATCACCCACTACGAGGGAATTGTTCTCGATATCACCGAACGCAGGCAAGCGGAGGATGCCCTGAGGGAGAGCGAGGAGAAGTTCAGGGATATATTCAATAATGCAAACGATGGGATTGAAATTATCGAACTGCTGGACACCGGGATGCTCGGCAGGTTCACCGATGTCAACGATGTTGCCTGCCGGATGCTGGGATATACCCGGGAAGAGATGCTCCGGCTCGGTCCTTTGGATATCAGCACGGATTACTTCAGCCGCCTGTTCGATGAAATCATGCAGGAATTGCATACCTCAGGTCATGCAAGCTTTGAAACGGAACACCGGAGAAAAGACAGAACAATTGTCCCGGTTGAGATCAATACCCACAAGATTACCCTTATGGGAAAAACCGTACTCCTTTCAATTGCCCGGGACATCACCGAGCGCAAGGCGATCGAAGAAGCGCTCCGGGAGTCCCGGCAGCGCTTCTCGGATATCATCAGTTTCCTGCCCGACCCCACGTATGTTATTGACCGGGAGGGACGGGTCCTTGCATGGAACCGGGGGCTCGAAGAGCTCAGTGGCATTCCGGCAGGGGCTATGGTGGGAGAGGGGGATTTTGAGTACAGCATATGGCAGTACGGGAAACGCCGCCCTGTGCTCATCGATCTTGTCCAGAATCCGGATCGGGATGCAGCCCGAATGAATTATTTCAACATCCGCCATGAAGGAACATCGGTGATGGCCGAAACGGAGTTGACCCTGCCGTCAGGAAAGAAGGTTGCCCTGTCTCATGTTGCTTCACCACTTTTCGATGAAAAGGGAATGGTTACCGGGGCCATCGAATCCCTGCGGGATATTACCCATATCAGGGAGACCGAAGCGGAACTGGCCCGGCTCAATGAAAATCTTGAGACTATTGTCAGGGAACGGACCCGGGCCCTGCAGGAAGAAGTTGCCCAGCGCCAGCGGGCAGAGAAGAATGTGCAGGCCGCACTTGATTATACCCGATCCGTGATCGAGGCAAACCCGGATCTCATGGCGATCCTTGACACTGAAGGGAAGATCCTTGACGTCAATACGGTTGGTGAAACGCTGACCGGCATACCAAAGGATCAGCTCATCGGGACGCCGTATTTCAGTTATCTTGAAGATGATGGCATGCTCTATACCGCGTTCTCCCGGCATCTGGAGACCGGATGGACCGAGAAAGTTATCCGGATCTACAGGACAGACGGCCATCTCACGCCATTATCGGTACATGCCACGCTGATTAAGGGAACCGGCACAACACCGGACCGGATTATTGTTGCCGCCCATGACATCACCCGCCAGAAGCAGGACGAGGACGCCATACGGGCATCGCTGGATGAGAAGGTGCTGCTCCTCCGGGAGATCCACCACCGGGTAAAGAACAACCTCCAGATCATCATCAGCTTAACCAACCTCCAGATGCGCACGCTGGAAAATCCTGAGATGAAACAGATCCTGGCCGAGACCAGAAACCGCGTGCGGGCCATGTCCCTTGTCCATGAAAAACTCTACATGTCCGAGAATCTCTCCTCCATAGACCTGGCGGATTATACGAAGTATCTCGCCACCCAGCTCTTCTCCTTTTACGGGGTCGATTACCTTCGGGTAGCGCTTAAAACGGATATTGAGAAGGTTCCGCTGGACATCGACACCGCCATCCCACTCGGTCTTGTCCTCAACGAACTCATCTCCAACGCGCTCAAGCATGCCTTCCATGACGGAAGGAATGGTACTCTCAGTATCAGTGGCCATATTGACCGGGATCTGATGACCGTGATTGTTGAAGATGACGGGGTGGGCATGCCGTCCGGTTTTGACTGGAAAAATTCAGAATCGCTTGGTCTCCGGCTCGTGAACAGCCTTGTCGATCAACTGGAGGGGACCATTGAGAAGGGAACCGGAGAAGGAACAATGTTTATCATCACATTCCACCGAAAATCTAACAGAGAGAGTAACGCATGACCGGACCTGCGATCTTTATTGTTGAGGATGAGGCAATTGTGGCGAGCGATATCAAGGAGACCCTCATCAGCCTGGGATATACCGCAGCGGGAATTGCAAAATCCGGGGAGATCGCCCTTGAGAAGATCCGCGATACCCGGCCGGACCTCATCCTCATGGATATCCACCTTGCCGGGGAGATGGACGGGGTCGATACTGCCGGAAAGGTCCACGCACTCTACGATATACCGGTCATCTATCTCACGGCCTATGCCGATAAGATCCTGCTGGACCGGGCCAAGGTAACCGAACCCTACGGGTATGTGGTGAAGCCCTATGATGAGCGGGAGCTTCATTCCATCATTGAGATGGCACTCTACAAGCACCAGGTGGAGCGTGAGATCAAAAAACGGGATGCAATCCTCTTCGCGGTGAGCTCAGCTGTCGAGTGGCTGCTCCGGATCTCGCGCGAAAAGACATCAGCCCCAACCGAACCACGGGTTTTCAAGCCAACCGATATCCGGGATATCCTCGAACCCATCGGTCTCGCACTGGATGCCGGGTCAATTTCGATCTTCAGGTCCCAGCCCGATTCACAAGGATCAGCAGTCCTGAGCATGATCTACGAATGGGGCTGCCCGGAATACCATTCCTGCCTCTATAAACCGGAACTCAAAGCGTTTACCTGGGCATCGATGGGGCTCTCGAAATGGGAACAGCAGATTGCAACCGGCGAGGTGGTCTCTGCAACGATGACAAACATTCCCAAAGAAGAACAAACGCTGTTCGGCCTGCTCGGCGTGAAATCCGGCGTCATGCTTCCCATCTATATCCAGGACAATCTCTGGGGGATCATCGGGTTCTTCGATCAGGTGGAACGATCACGTTCTCCCGATGAGATCGAGGCGCTGCGGATCACCGCGAACCTTCTCGGGGCCGCCATGGGATAGTGGTATCTTTGGATGCTCCGCCCCGCATTTTTATTGTTGAAGACGAAGCCATCGTTGCTGCCGATATCCGGGAGACGGTCATAAGCCTGGGGTACCAGGTAGCCGGCACGGCAAAATCCGGTGAATCCGCGCTGGAACAGATCCCAGAGGCCAGTCCCGATCTGGTGCTCATGGACATCCACCTTGCCGGGTCCAAGGATGGCATCGATACCGCTGGTGAGATCCATGCAGCATACGATATTCCCGTGGTCTTCCTGACCGCGTTTGCTGACGCAGACCTGCTCAACCGGGCAAAAAAGACCGAGCCCTACGGGTACGTGATCAAGCCCTACGATGACCGGACCCTCCAGTCTGCCATCGAGGTAGCAGTATACAAGCACCGGATGGAGCGGCGCCTTCGTGAGAGCGAGGCCACAACGCGCCTGATGGTGAATGCCTCGCAGGATCTCCTCTACCTCATCGGCGTTGACGGAAAGATCCTCATGGCCAACGAGGTACTGGCGAACCGTGCCGGAGCCCAGCCGTCCGAGCTGAACGGCACCAGCGCCTACGAACTGGTGGGACGGCGGATCCTCTCCCCAAGAATGGCCTGCTGGCAGCTGGAGACCCGTGGCGAGAATCGCCTGAACTTTGAGGAGCAGCTGCATAACCGGTGGTACGATGTGAGTATCTACCCGGTCTATGATTCCAAAGGCGCTCCTGAAAAATATGCGGTCAATGTCCGGGATATCACGATAAAGAAGCAGGCCGAAGAGCAGATCCGTTCCAATGCCGACTATTTCCGGGCCCTGATTGAAGAAGCCTCGGAGGTGGTGGTCATGCTCAATCCTGACGGCACGTTCCCGCAGGAGAGCCCGTCATTCCGGCATGCACTCGGGTACCGTGACAAGGATGATGAACTGAAAAAGAGTTTCTTCGATCATCTCTCTTTAGATGACTGGCAAGAGGCAAAACAGGTATTCTCAGAAATTCTCGTCCACCCGGGCATGACAAAACCGGTGCAGCTGAAGTTTGAGATGAAAGAAGGGGGAACCTGCCGCATCCGGGGCATCATGAGTAATCTCTCTGACAACCCGTTCGTGGGACGAATCGTGCTGAACGGATGGGTGGAGTAAATCCGTCATCCACCGGAATTTGTGCTATGTGCGGATTGCTGCACCCGAGGGGTTCCCCCAACGCATAGAAAAACCACTTCACGTCGGCAGCAGATAAAAAAAGAGTTATTTCTTTCTGAGACTGATTGCCCCGCCCACAAGGATGAGCCCGAGAATCACCGGCAGGACGGTCAGCGGCGTTTTTGCCGCTGTGGTTGTTGTTGTTTCGATGAGCCCCAGCGCAACCGGTGTGGTCTGCCCACCGGTCACTGTGATCGTCTGGGCAGCATCCGCGTACCCTCCCATTTGTGCCATCACCACATGCGAGCCCTGCGGGATGTCCGACAGGGTCAGGGGGGTGATTCCCTTGAAGACATTATCGAGATAGAGATTCGCACCCGGGGGAGACGAGACCACCGTAATCTGGCCGGTGGTATCCGCGACCGGCCCGGGTGTCACCGGGACCATCTGGGCATTGATGGTCTCAACGGTACCCCCGCGCACGTACACGGTCTGGGTATAATCCTGGTAATCGGTCATACGGAGCGTGATGGTATGGGTTCCCGGTACCAGGCTGGTGATATCGAAATAATCCCCGGACGGTGTCAGGCCCATGTAGTTCCCATCAAGGAAAAGGGTTGCACCCGCCGGCGTGGATGCCACTTCAATCGATCCGAATGAGGAGGACTGCGGCGTGAACGTGTAGTCCACGGTAGTTCTCTGGCCTGCCGTTATCGAGAAGGTCCGTAGGTATTCATCATACCCGACCTTGTGCATGCGGAGCGTGTGGGTTCCCGGCGCAAGGTTTGTGATGGTATTCGGGCTTGCGGCCATATACCGGCCGTCAACGTAGATATCTGCCCCGGAGGGGTTGGTGGCAACCCACAGCGAACCGGTGGATGGCGGGACCGGGTCAAGGGTAGCGCTCACGTAGGCGGTCTCACCGGCAGAGACATAGACCGTTGTCGCATAGGTCTGGTACCCGTTCAGGCTGATCTGCACATAATGGTTGGTGCCCGCAGAAACCGACGTGAACTGCGCCGGAGTATACTGCCAGTTCCCCCCGTCAAGCGTGGCAACGGCACCGGAGGGGTACGAGGAGACCTGGAGAGTGCCGGTAGATGCCACTGGGTTCAGGGTTGCGTACACATCAACCGTCTCGCCTTCTTTTGGCCACGTGGTGACCTGCCCGGAATACTCAGAATACCCGGATTTCTGGACCGTAAATGTCTTGACCGGCGTGGTGGTCGTTCCTACCATGATCGAACAAGACCCCCCGCTGATGGTGCAGGTCTCACTCCCCAGCGCTGCACCTGCTCCGTCAACATTGGCATTGATCCGGATCCAGCCCTTGCCCCCGCCAATCGGGCTTTGGGTTGGCGTGGGTGTCGGGGTCGGTGTCTTTGTGGGCGTAACTATTTCTGTCAGGGTTGCATCGACCGCACTCTGTTCCCCGCTGCTGACCGTCACGCTCTTCTCGTACGGCTCATACCCTTCCTTGGTGATGCGGAGGGAATGGGAACCGGCACTCACTTCAGTACCGGTGATGGGGGTGACTCCCACGGTCTTCCCATCCAGGGAGACCGACGCACCTGAGGGTGTTGATACGATGGTGATCCATCCCACCTTGGGCACGGACGCAGTTGTCGGGATCGTTGTCTGTCTGGTGGTGGGCTCTTTTGTGGGCTCCGTTGTGCGTTCCGTTACAGGTTCTTTTGTCGGAACCGTGGTCACTACTTTTGTAGGTTCCGTTGTTGGTTCCTTCGTGGGCACCACGGTCGTGACCGTGGTCTCCTCGCGGGTGACACCGTGGATGATGGCCGGTTCCGTGGTCACGGTCCCGGTCTGCTCTGCTGCCAGCACCGGGAGCACGCAGATGGCAATTAGCAGGATACACATCAGGTATGGGGAAAATTTCATTTCTTAACCTCTTTTGTTCTGGTAGAGTAATTGACTACTCTATCTATCTGAATATTCTGAATGATTGAAAAGCCGGGACGGGATTGTTGTACGCATGATGTTCGTCACCACAATTATCCGCAACCGGTCCGAGTCCATCGGTTCATCGGCGTCATCCAACGGTTAATCCTGCCCCAACGAGAAAGCATTTAAAACAAAATGTCAAATATACATTACATATACCCGTGCGTAACAGCACAGGTATTGTTGTATAGAATAGAGACCAAGAAACGAAACAGTGAGAACACGATCAGCAAGAACACCTGTAAATGTCCATGAACGGGGGCACACCCGTTACCATGGCACCATAAACCTCTCCCTCCGAAGTGAATCGCAGGGTCCAACATCATCTCCGTTTTGACCGGCCCCCCCTACCAACCCGGGGCGGGCCGGTTTTCTTCAGGAATTTTTTTAGCCTCCGATTATCGTTGTTGTCCGGAACAGCCAATCCGGCACAGGATTTTTTATGCCCAGAAGACCCGCTGCGCAGGTCACCGGACCCGCGATCCGGTCCACCATTTCATGCATGCGAGAGAGGAAGCTTTGTATGATCGTCCGGCCGATAGAGGAGTAACCATGGTTTTTCCGGAATTATCCCGTGCCGAACGCGCCCTGTTTATTATCGGATTCATCCTGATCATTGTTCTGGCCATAAAGATGACCTCCTACCTGATCAGTCTCATCCTCATGGGCATCATCCTTACCCTGCTCCTTCTCCCGTCCATTGCCTGGCTGAAAGAGAAGGGACTCTCGGATATCCTTTCCATTTCAGTTGTTACACTGATAGCAGGGCTGGTCCTTGTCCTCTTCATTTTCGTGATAACGGTCTCATTCACGTCGCTGGCATCCGACATCCCGCTCTACCAGCAGGAACTCAATAATCGTCTTGCCGAGATCTCCACGCTCTTTTCCAGCTTGGGTTATTCAGGTAATATCCAGGAGACCCTCTCCTTGGATCTCAAGAGCATAATGTCGGTTGTCTTATCCGGCGCAACCAGTTTTGCCGAAGGGCTCATGTTCATCTTCTTTGCGGCCGTGACCACCTTTTTTATGTTGCTGGAGGTCCCGAAGATCCTAAGCCGGAGTGAAAAAATTTTCGGGAAAGATACCGATACCCTGCGCAAAATTTCCCAGATGACACAATATATCATCGATTTCCTGGTAGTGCGGACCGAGACCAACGCAGTCCACGGATTGTTATTCGGGAGTTTCCTCACGATCATGGGCGTGCATGGTGCAATTCTTTGGGGACTTCTGACATTCCTGCTGGGATACATCCCGTACTTCGGGCTTATCATCGCAGCAATCCCCGCCATCTTCTTTGCCTGGCTCCAGTTCGGCCTGCCCGGCGCTGCCGCCGTTATTGTTGCCATCTGTATCCTGAACCTCGTGGTGGAGAACCCGGTCTACTCGTTCCTGGCGGCGAAGAAGTTTGAAATTCCAGCAATTGTTGTCATCCTCTCGGTGATCATCTGGGGATGGCTGCTCGGGCTTGTCGGCATGTTCTTTGCCATACCGCTCACCCTGATGGTCTTCATGGTGATCGAATCGAGTGACGATATCCGGTGGATCAATGCATTGATAGGCGTCAATCACCTTTTTGAAGAAAACCATGATGAGAAAAAGTTCGATATTTCCGGGGATTGATCTCTTCATCCCCGGTTCTGCACTGTGACGGAATAATTGCTGTCCCAGAGAAGAGTCACGGCCGATGATCCCCACACGGCACCGGACTCCGGATCTTTTGCGGTCACGGTGATGATGACCGGTTCTTCTACGCTCGCAGGTTTATCGATAAACGACCAGTAGAGTTTTTTGCCCGGGCCAGAGACTGATGCCCCGGATTGATCTATCGTAGAGCCGGACACATCCCCCGGGATGAACTGCCCGTAACTGGCATTCCAGGTGAAGGTTGCGTCGGTTGCATTGAACCCCGTAGTTACGGGTTCAAGACCGATCCCCTGGGTTGAGGACATGAGGGGTGTGTAGCGCAGCGGGGATGGATCGATACGGAGCGACCGGCCCTGAGCAGCTGGTGAGGTTGCCGGGATAAAACTGCATACATCCTCAGAACACGATGCACCCGGGGTTCCTGAAAGTGAGGGTGAGGGAACGGCGGGGGAGAGTGCCGGAGCCGTTGTCTGTACGGGAGTATCTGTCGCGGGGGCACCTGTACACCCGGCTGCAATCACGAGGGCAATGCAGACCATTGCCAGGAGACCGTATCTGAGATCCATGTCATACTGATCGCTTTTCGGGGTATTAAATCCGGTGAATACTGCGACTATTCCAGCAGTCAAAGGCATGATAATAAGATCCTGGTGAGTAATGCTGTATACATGACATCCTCCCCACGCTCACCCTGGCATGTGCCAGCGGTCCTTGCACTGCTTGCCATGGCAGCAGTCCTTGTGCTCTTCTCCGGATGCACCCAGCAGGCTCCGGCACAAGGAAGTATCACAACCGTACAGACAACGCCGGCAGCAGGCACAGATCTGCCGGCAACAACCGCACAGGACGGAAAAAAGATGGTCACCTTCACGGAACAAGACAACGGAACCACCGGCACCATTGCGGCGAACACCCGGTTTGCCGTCATGCTTGCAGAAAACCCCACAACGGGCTATGCATGGAACGCCAGTACCAGTGACGGCCTTACGATCCTCTCTTCGGATTTCCAGGAGAACAAGCATGCCGAAGGCATGGTCGGTGTCGGGGGAACCCGGACCTGGGTGATCCTTGCCAGTGGCACCGGCAACCAGACATTCTCTGCAACCTACCTGCGATCGTGGGAACCGGTCACGGGCAACGAGACGGGCTACGCTCTCGGCATTCGTATCGAACCGCAGTAACGCTGAAACCAAACCTGAAACCAAAATCTTTTTTCTGATTTTTATTCCTGCCCGTAATCCAAAAAATTGTGGCAGCCAACGGGATTTCAGGAAGAGGGATCCTTCTTTGTCTTCTTTGCGGGAGCAGTTCCCGGGATGGCTGTTTTCGTGCGCAGGAGCCGGTTGTAGGCGATGGCAAAGCGGTGCGCCTCGTCGCGGATCTCCTGGAGATAATGGAGTGCCATGCCGTGGTGGCCCAGCAGCCGGGGCAGCACTTCGCCCGGGAGATAGACCTCCTCCTCCCGCTTGGCGAGCGCAATGACCGGGATCGTGAGGTCCAGGTCTTTCAGCGAATCGCCGGCCGCGGAGAGCTGTCCTTTCCCGCCATCGATGATGATCAGGTCGGGCATCTCGGCATCCTCCCGGATGAGCCGGTCGTACCGCCGTTTCACCACTTCTGCAATGGAGGCAAAGTCATCGATGCCTTCAACGGTCTTGATCTTGTACCGGCGATAATTCTTCTTGTCCGGAATGCCGCTCCGGAACTGAACCATGGACCCGACCATAGCCGTGCCGGAGAGGTGCGAGATATCGAAGCACTCGATCACATCCGGTAAGTCCGTAAGCCCAAGACTTGCCTGGAGATCTTTCACCTTCAGCTCGTGCCTCAGGAAGGCATGCTCCAGATTCATCTCCACCAGATCGAGCAGCTTCTTCTTCTCGCCAATCTTCGGCACGGTCAGCTGTACGGCCTTTCCCTTGCGCTCCGAGAGGAACCCGGCCAGCGCCTCGTCAACCTCGTGGGGCAAAATCAGTTCCGACGGGGGCGTGCGGTCCGCATAATACTGGACCAGGAATTCTTCCAGAAACTCTTCGCGGTTTTCAAACGAATATTCCTGTTTGCCGGTGAGCAGGCCTTTCTCCACCGAGAAGACCATCAGGTACACCGTGTTGTCGGATATGGCATACCCGATGACGTCCTGGTCGGTCTCTTTGGGGCGCTCGACATGCTGGCGTTCTGCCAGGTGGGTGACGGCATCGATCTGGTTGCGCAGCACGAGCGCCTTCTCGTACTCCTCACGCCCCGAACATCCCGCCATCTCCTCCCGGAGGGAGAGGAGGAGTTCGCTGCTCTTTCCTTTCAGGATGGCTGCGGCCCGGTCAACCTGGCGCTGGTACTCCTCCTGGCTGATCGCGCCGACACAGGGAGCACTGCAGGTATGCATGTGGTGCCGCAGGCAAGCCCGCTTGGGAAGTCTCCGGCAGGATCGTAAGGAGAAGATCTTCCGTACCATGTGGATCAGGGCATCGCGTTCCGCGGCAGAGACGAACGGCCCGAAGCAGGTGGACTCTCCCACAACGGTGTGGCGGGCGATGCCGATCCGGGGGAAGGGTTCCCTGGTGATCTCGATGTAGGCATACCTTTTCGCATCCTTGAGATCGATATTGTATTTCGGCTGGTGTTTTTTTATTAAGTTGTTTTCTAAGAGGAAGGCCTCGGTCTCGGTGTTGGTGACCATGACGCTGACCCGGGCGATTACCTCAACGAGCCGCGTTGTCTTGGGGTCGTGATCCTTCTTCTGGAAGTAACTGCTCACCCGTTTCTTGAGATGCTTGGCTTTGCCGACATAGATGACCGTCCCGTCCCTGTCAAAGAAGAGGTAACAGCCGGGGGTGCCGGGAAGCGTGGCAGTATCGAACATTTCCAGTACCAGTGTGTCTGTCTTCACAGTATTAAGAAATAGGGAGATGCTCCGGGTTCCATGCACTTAAAAATGTGTGGCCGAAACCAGCCGGACATGGTACCGTGTTACTGCCCGGCCTTTTTGGATGCAGGCTTCTGACTGAGAATCTCTTTTAGGAACGCCCCGGTATAACTCGCCTTCACCGCTGCCACCTGCTCCGGTGTCCCGGTTGCCACGATCTTGCCACCGGCATCGCCGCCATCCGGCCCGATATCGATGATATGGTCGGCGGACTTGATCACGTCCAGGTTGTGCTCGATCACGACAACGGTGTTGCCCTTGGCTACGAGATCGTCCAGCACCTTGATCAGTTTCTTGGTGTCATCGAAGTGGAGCCCGGTGGTCGGCTCGTCCAGCAGGTAGAGCGTCCGTCCCGTTGCCCTTTTTGCCAGCTCGCGGGTCAGCTTGATCCGCTGGGCCTCCCCGCCCGAGAGCGTGGTGGAGCTCTGGCCGAGCTTGATATAATCGAGGCCCACCCTTGACAAGGTCTCCAGCTTGCTGCTGATGGAGGGGATGTTCTCGAAGAGCTTCAGCGCCTCCTCAACACTCATGTCTAGCACATCGGCGATCGACTT
>Ga0265297_10007971_pt1 | contig 14375 bp, 14 predicted proteins | sample Munlanlwell13791_FD_192502 | JGI IMG/M metagenome (GOLD analysis project Ga0265297, IMG submission 192502) | Leachate microbial communities from a municipal landfill in Southern Ontario, Canada - Leachate well 137-91 | ecosystem: Engineered > Solid waste > Landfill > Unclassified | place... | reverse complement strand
GAATAAAATTAAAAAGCCAAGATTGTCGTAATCTGGATGATATAACTATAGATTGGTAATAACAAGGCAATCCCTGTTAACTTTAGGGGTAGCTAACCTTGTGTGCACTATATATTTTAGTTTATACCAAATAGGATCAAAAGGAGGGAACTAATGAGTAAGAGACTATTAATTATGGCAGCAATTTTGCTTTTAAGCGTTCCTGCATTTGCTGCTGTAGAAAATATCAAAGTAAGCGGCGATATTAATGAACAATACGTCGCAAGGGACCTTTCGTTAGGTGGTACAGTTCACAACCAGGCAGATGTCGAATCATTCTTACTTTCCCAGGTAAGACTGAGATTTGACGCAGACCTTACAGAAAATGTTTCAGGTGTTATCCGCCTGATTGATGAAAGAACATGGGGCGAAGAAGACGGCTTTGGCGACAACACAGATGTAGCCCTTGACTTGGCTTACATCGAATTAAAAGAATTTTTGTATCAGCCTTTAAGCATAACCGTAGGTCGTCAGAACCTTCGTTATGGCAGTGCGTTGATCGTAGGCGATCCTGATACAAACATGACAGTTGGAACCACATCAATCACAAACAATCGTTTCGGCGATTTGTCATTGAGAAAATCATTCGACGCTGTAAAAGCAGTGCTTGATTTTTCTCCTTGGACGATTGATGCGATTTATTCCAAAGTAAGACAGCCCTACACGACAAGTTTGTTGACAGACGGCACCCATATTCACAATAACGTAGACCTTTGGGGCGTCAATGCTAACTATCAGTGGGCATCTCATGACGGAGTAACTGAAGCATACTATTTCGGTATGCAGAACAACAGAGACAGCATAGCTTATACTTTCGTAGCTACACAAGTTCCGGAAAACCAGGATATTACTCATGTAGTCGGTGCAAGAACCCAATTCAACCCAATGGAAAAATTGACCTTGGGATTGGAAGGTGCTTATCAGTTTGGCGACATTCAAACAGCCGCTGTTTCTGCAAACCAAGCAAGAGTTTTAAGCGCATTTGCAATCGAAGCCAATGCAGAGTACAGATTCATGACAAAGTATAACCCGGTAATCGGATTAAACTATGTTTATCTGTCAGGTAATGATGATGCGGGACCAAACGGCGACAGCCACTTGACCGGATGGGATCCGATGTTTGAAGACCAGAGCATAGGCGAAATTATGAACATTCTCTTCCCGAACAGCAATGTTCAGGGCGCAAGAGTTAATGGTTCAATTATGCCGAGAGAAGACGTTACGTTAGGCGTCTCCTACAGCTGGTTGGAATTAGCAAACAAATTGACAGAAACTGTTATGTCAGACGGAACAGCTCTTTATGGAACGACATATTCAACTCCGCTTGGCAGATACAATGCAAACGTCTATGACATTAACAACCTAGAAGGCTATCTTGGCAGCGAAATTGATGCTTTTGCAACATATGACTATACGGAAGACGTCCAGCTTAAACTTACTGGCGCGTGGTTTATACCAGGCGATTTCTTTGCAGATACAAACGATGATGTAGCATATTCAGTAAGAGGCGGAGTCAACCTTAACTTCTAAGCTGATTACTTAAGCTAATTAAACCCCCGTTTCGGGAAACCGGAACGGGGGTTTTTATTTAGTGCTCATTTCAGTATAAAACCAATGTGGTGGGGTTTACTTTTAGGAAAAAATAAGTATAATTATTACTGCTTGCGGGCATACATTAAGTAAAACTATTTTTACCGGAGGTTACAAAATGGAACAGATTCAGCTGCCGGAAGAAGAGATCCGCGATGGCGCTCCGTTTGCCGCCCTGTCTTACTTCTTTTTTTTATGGATTTTGGTTTTTATCTGGAAAAAGGAAAACCGGTTTGCGCATTTTCACGCAAAACAGGGGATAGCTATGTTTGTTGGAGAGATAGCCGTAGGGGTTTTGTCGCTTATGCCTTATATCGGAGTTGTATTTTATATAGCAGGGCTTTTACTTTTTCTCTTTCTTTCTCTCTATGGAATTTATTATGCTTTAACCGGAAGAATGAAACGTATACCATTCATAAGCAATGTAGCAGATAAATTTATAGTCTGAAGCTTTATAAATAAAAATGAGAAATTTCATAAGGGTGTGGGAAGAGGTTAATATACAGGAAATTGAAAAAACTCTTATTGTTATAGGAGAACTGTCCGCAGAATGTTTCTCCTGTCATAAAATAGGCATAGATTCAAAAGCCCATGTATGCCCTGCCTGCGGTACGAATTTCAAATATGTCGGTTTTAGAAGAAGAGTTGAGGGCTCATATCTACATAGAATAAAAGAAGAAATGCCTTATGCTGTTTTTATTGATTTCGATGACTTTAAAAAAGCTGTAGGCAAAAAGGAAGCCAGAAAATTATTGGATATTTAATTGGGGGTTAATATGGCTCGTGGCAGAAAAGCTTTTGGCCCTACTAAGAAAAAATATTGCGATCTTCATAAGAAATCATCCCGTTGCAGAAAGGGAAAAAAGAAATAAATATTTTCTGTCGAATATCGACGTTCATCAGGCACTTCGGAAATATTTCCTCAGTGCCGATGAAAAATAAGGAATAACCCTCAACAGTTTTCTTTTTCATCGGAGAGGTGCCGGAGCGGTTTAACGGGTACGCCTGGAGAGCGTAAGTCCCGAGAAATCGGGACCCAGGGTTCAAATCCCTGCCTCTCCGCCAATTTTTGGCCTTTTCACCCCGGAATAAAATTGAATTACATCCTAAAATAGTAGAGGAGTTTGATATAGCTTATTGGCTGTTTTGGCCCATGCGGGCTGCCATCTTTGAATAAATTAATTAAAACGTATCTTAATATGGATAATAAAAGAATTGTGTTAATGTGCCGCGATGAGTTTGTCGAACCGTTTAAACAAAATGGTTTTGAAGTATTCTGGACTTACCCCTTAGTTTATCCTCTTTTTTACGAAGGCAATGATAGAATGCAATTGAAAGAGAAAGAGTTTGAAGAGCGTTTGGACAGCTATAAAAATAAAATATTGCAGTTTAAGCCGTTTTATTTTCTGGCTGACCAGGTTTTTTTCCATTTTTTATTTAATCGCCTCGTATATATTAAGAAAGATAAAATAAGTAAATTATGGATAGATTTTGTTGATGAACTGAACAGGATGGGGATTATAACTATAATTATTTGTCAGGATGATCCGGGTGCTATTCTGGTAAGGCGTGACGTGGCTCCATTAACCCACAGGTTTCAGATAGTAGCTGCCCATTCAATGCAAATGGGAGCAAGATACAGCAAGCATGGACAGAAACTAATATATTCCCCGACATATATTGATGCTGGTTTTACCGATGATTATAGCGGTGTATCTTTTGAAAAAAAGCTGGATGCCTCTATAGCTAAATTTGATGTATTTTTCGTAGGTGTTATGACTTGGAAGAGAAAGGCATTTTTCGGGCTTCTCTCCAGAAAAATAAAGGATTTAGATTACTTCTTTGGAAGCAAGGATTTTTTCTATACCTCCAGAAGTAAAATAGATTTCGATTTAAACAATAAATATCATGTACGTGAAATTTACGCCAAAAGCTCTATCAATATAGTATACGGCGCATCTGATGTGGCCTTTATCAAAGGTTGGGGAATATCAAACCGGATTTACAATATCGCTTATTGCGGAGGTTTTTTCTTGTGTGATTACAGAAAACATATGGATAATTCATTCAACATCGACCCCAGCCTGTTTTCTTTTAAGACGGTTGGCCAATGTCATAATAAAATCAGGTTTTATTTGGAAAATATTCGTAAGAGAGAAGAATTAGCTGATAAATTCCATAAACACGTTATAGAGCACTGCACGGTTGATAAGGTTGTTAAAAAATTGATTGATAATATCGAAGGAATAACGCAAAAAAAGCACTGAAGCTGATGAAAATTCATTTTACTAATCATGCATAAAATTATCGAAAAATTATTCAAGCTTGAGGAGCTTGATACAAACATCCGCACTGAAATTATCGCAGGGCTTACTACTTTTATGGCAATGGCTTACATAATATTTGTAAACCCGGCAATGATTTCTCAAACCGGAATAGATTTCGGTTCTGCCGTAGCTGCAACCTGCATATCCTCAGCATTTGCAACCATACTTATGGGTTTATACGCCAAATATCCTATCGCGCTTGCGCCTGGAATGGGAGAAAATGCTTTTTTTACTTATACGGTATGCATTACAATGGGTATTTCCTGGCAGGTTGCCTTAGGCTGTGTTTGTATAGGTGTGATACTATTTATTATTTTAACTTTAACAAAGTTAAGGCAGGCCATAATGGAAGCCATACCAAAATCCATCCGTCATGCAACTGCCTGCGGAATAGGAATGCTGATTGCGTTTATCGGCTTAATCAACGCAGGTTTAATTGTTTCTCACCCCTCAACCCTTGTTAGTCTTGGCGATGTCACAAGCTTCCCTGTTGTTTTATCTGCGTTCGGGCTGATAATTACAAGCGTTTTTTTAATCAAGAAAATAAAAGGGGCAATACTTTGGGGTATATTAATTACTGCGGCAGTTGGCGTGCCGCTTGGACTCGTAAAATACCAGGGAATGGTTTCTATGCCGCCTTCTATGGCGCCTACTTTTTTTAAAATGGATATTGCCGGCGCTTTAAACCTCGGCCTGTTATCTATAATATTTATATTTTTATTTATGGATATTTTCGATACAGTCGGAACGCTGTCGGGCGTCAGCGAACTGGGCGGATTCATAAAAGGAGGGAAACTTCCCCGCGTAGGACGCGCCATGCTAAGTGACGCTGTGGGGTCATGCGTTGGGGCAGCTTGCGGTACGCCCACGGTAACAAGTTACATTGAAAGCGCAGCCGGCATTGCAAGCGGAGCAAAGTCGGGGCTCGCCAATGTTATAACAGGCCTTGCGTTTTTGGCAGCTTTATTCTTTTTTCCTTTGGTTAAAATGATTGGCGGCGGGTTTGAAGCGGCAAAAGGTATTATGTTATATCCGGTAACAGCCCCTGCCTTGATTATTGTGGGAAGCATGATGCTTCATTCAATTTCCAAAATCGATTGGCACGATTACAGCGAATCTATACCCGCCTTCATAGTAATGATAATTATGCCTCTTACCTTTAGCATCGCCACAGGCATTGCTTTCGGGTTTATAAGCTATTGTTTTCTAAAACTTTTGACAGGTAAACGCCGCGAAGTTTCATTGCTTATCTATGTGCTGTCGGCGCTTTTCATCCTGCGGTTTCTTTATCTTAAGGCAATGTAGCTATTGATATTTGGCGTTGGCTTAACTTGATAAACTCCCGCAAATATGATAGAATTTTTGAAACATGAAAAAGATTTTTTACTGTATCGATAAAGCTTCAAAGAGAAAGTTAAACCTTCCTTTTCCTTTCAGAAAAATAAGAAAAATAAAAGATTTGTATAACGGGGGCCTGTCGCTTGCAATTTTTGATGAGCATTTCGTAAATAAGCATAAGCCATCCATATCCCAGCTTGCCGACAAAGCCTGTTTTATCCATTTTTGCAGGGAAGATAAGAATAATATTGATAAAGCCAAAAAGTACGGTTTTTTTGATTATTTCAGCGACGAAAGCAGCAAAAAAGAAATTGCTTTTAAGCTGGAAAGAGCACAGGCTTATCTTGAACAAAAGCAGCGCATCGGCAATCTGGAGAGGGAGCTTTTAAGCAAAGATAAAAGGATAAAAGAAATAATTCTCGTAGATTCCCTGACTGGTTGCTATAATTGGCGTTATTTCCTGCACAGGTCGCGCCAGGAATTAAGCCGCGCGAGAAGGCATCTGCACAATATATCTTTTATTGCCGTAGATATAGATTACTTCCGGCAAATAAATGAACTTTACGGCAGCGATATCGGTGATTGCGTTATAAAAGAACTGGTGCACTTGTTAAGGCAAAGCTTAAGGGATGAAGACGTCCTTACGCGCTGGAGGGAAGACGAGTTTTTTATTATACTTCCTTTCTTGGGGCGCGAAAACGCATATCAGGTTGCAGCGAGATTAAAGGATAAAATCTCCCTGCATAAATTTAAATACAAGACGTTTAGCATAAATATAAAGGTAAGCCTTGGCGTGGTTTCTTTTCCCGGAGATAATGTATATAATGCAAAAGACATAATAAATGCTTTGCATGAGTGTCTCGTCATAGCGAAGAAAAAAGGCGGCAACAAAGTTATTCTTTATGCGTCCCACCAGCATGCGCAGTTTGTAAAAGAGAAAAAAGGCGCCGGTTTCGATGTTTTTAAAACTAAAATTGAAAAACTAAATACGCTTCTTACTCGTGATCTTTTGGAAATGATTTACGGTTTTGCCAGGGCAATCGAGGCAAAAGATTATTATACCGGCAGGCACGTGGAATATACCTCGATGATAGCGGAAAAAATTGCCCAGGAATTGAATCTTCCGCCGTCAGAAATTGAAAATATTAAACATGCAGCCGTGCTTCATGATTTGGGCAAAGTTGGAATAAATGAAAGTATTCTTTCGAAAAAAGGGCGTTTGAATGAAGAGGAGAAAGAAATAATAAAGGGGCACCCCTGGACTGCGGCAGAGATTTTAAGGGAAATTCATGCCCTTAGGGGCGCTATCCCGGCTATTCTCTATCACCATGAACGGTTTGACGGAAAAGGTTACCCATTGGGGTTAAAAGGAGAAGAAATACCCTTAAGTGCTAGAATAGTAGCGCTAGCCGATGTGTATCAGGCGCTTGTCTCTGACAGGCCTTACCGCCAGGCTTATAGCAAAAAGAAAGCGATAGATATCATCAAGAAGGAGACCGGAGACCATTTTGACCCAAAGATTACGAAAATATTCCTTAAGATAATTAATAAAATAAAACAATAAAGAATGGTTCTCGAGCATAAGTTTTATATGGAAAAAGCCCTTGGCCAGGCGCAATGCGCTCTGGGTGAAGACGAAGTGCCGGTGGGTGCGGTCATTGTTTATAAGAATCAGATTATAGCAAAGGCCTACAACCAGGTCGAACGCCTGAAAGACCCGACTGCCCATGCAGAGATGATTGCAATAACCCAGGCTGCAAACTTTTTAGGCTCAAAATGGATTAATGATGCTATACTTTACGTGACGGTTGAGCCTTGCAGTATGTGCGCGGGAGCGCTTGTGCTTTCGCGTATTGCCAGTGTAATATTCGGCACCGAAGACCCAAAGACCGGGGCATTTGGCTCCAAGGTAGATATCAACAGGTTGGGGTTAAACCATAAGATTAAAGTAAAAAAAGGGGTACTTCGCGAAGAGTGCGCGGGCATTCTTAAGGAATTTTTCAGGAATAAAAGAAAAAACGGGAAATGTTTGGTGTAGCTTATGCTTGACGTTAAAGACATAAGAGACAGTTTAAACAAGTTTATAATTGACCCTTTGATGGTTGTGGATGGACAAAAAAACATTTGCATGGTTAATGAAGCTTTACGTTATCTGGTTGGTTACAAAGAAGGGGAGCTTGTAGGGAAAAAAGTAGAAATTATTTTTGCTGATTCAGAAAAATCTCTACTTAAAAAAAGTAATGTAGAAAAATTAATAGGCACCGGTACTATCCTTAACATCGAAACTTATTACCAGACTAAAGACGGAAGAGAAATTCCGGTGCTTTTTAGCAGTTCTTTGATGCGCGGACAGGATGACGATGATTCCTGGGTTGTTTGCACCGCAAGAGACATTACCGAGAGAAAAAAAGTCGAAGAAGAACTGCGCGCGGCATACGAGCAGATTAAAGAAGCACAGGACCAGCTCGTGCAGGCCGAGAAATTAAATGCAATTGGACTCTTGGCAAGCGGCGTTGCCCATGAAGTAAAAAATCCGTTAGGAATAATTATCCAGGGTATAAATTACCTGCAGGCTAAATTTCCCAACAGCAAAGGAGATATAAACAATACATTTTCCATGATGATGGAGAGCGCAAACAGGGCAAACAGAATAGTCAATACCCTTCTTGATTTTGCAAAAGCCAAAAAGCTCGAAGTCAAACTGGAAGATATAAACACTATTCTTGAAAGCGCTTTGGAGCTGGTAAAGGCAAATATAAAATTCGAAAATATAAACATAGAGACAGATAAGAAAAAAAATATTCCCCGTATATTTGTAGATAAAAACAGGCTTGAACAGGTATTTGTAAATTTGATAATGAATGCCGTGCAGGCAATGTCTGAAAAGGGAAAAATCTTTATTCGCAGCTACGACAAAGTCCTTTCTGAGCCAAAGCAGGGCATCTCCGGCAGAAACGATTACTTTAAAGCCGGAGAGAAGGTTTTAGTTATTGAAATTGCGGATACCGGTGAAGGTATACCTCCGGAAGTTTTCAAGAAACTTTTTAACCCGTTTTTTACAACCAAAGGTTTACACGGAGGCAGCGGCATAGGTTTGTATGTAAGCCGGAATATAATAGATTTGCATAAAGGATTAATTGAAATTCAAAGCACCGAGGGCAAAGGCACCAAGGTAAGTATATTTTTAAGAGTGCCCAAAGAGAGGAGGCAAAATGAATAAGAAAAAAGTTTTAATTATTGACGACGAAGAAAGTTTTTGCAAATTGGTTAAGATGAACCTTGAGCTCGATGAGAGTTTCAGGGTAGAGACGGCTACTGACGGGAAAAAAGGCCTGGAGCTGGCAAAAAGATTTAAACCGGATGTTATTATTTTAGATATAATGATGCCTAAAATGAGCGGTTTTGAAGTGTTGGAAAAGATGAAAAAAGACCCTCAAACCATAACTATACCGGTTGTTATGCTTAGCGCCAAAGAAGACCTGGATTTTCAGGTAAAGGCCGCGCAATTGTATGATGAACTTTATCTTGTAAAGCCGATTGACGCGCCCACCTTAAAAGCAAAAATTGAAGAAGTCCTTACGAGGCGGGGGATTAAGTAGTAAAATGCGTGACTTCTGAAACGCTTCGGAAAGATTTCCTCAGCGCCGCTGAAAAATAAGGAGTAACCCTATATAGCTTTCTTTTTCATCGGAGAGGTGCCAGAGCGGTTGAATGGGCCGGTCTTGAAAACCGGTGTGGGGCTTGTCTCCACCGTGAGTTCAAATCTCACCCTCTCCGTTTTTTGCTTCGCAAAAAACGGAGAAGTCTCGCCAGCCAAAATTTATAATTTTGGCTGGCGGACTCTCTGCCAAAAAATATCAAGATTTTTGACGGGTCCGTTCATAGAATAAGGCAAAAAACGGAGAAGTCTCGCCGGTCGAAATTCTTTGGCACGTTTTCACGCTAAATTCAACAGTTAATGTTTACTTTACCCTGCCCTTTAATTCTTGACTTTATCCACCAATTATGATATTTTAAAGCTATTATTTTGCCTAGTTTTAAGCTGTTTTTCAAGAGGAGGTATGTATGAGAGAAAAGTTGTTAGTGTTTATTCTATTGTTTTGTTTTGTTTTTATTAATGGTTGTGCAGTTATATTCCAGACTGGCAGGCGTTCAGACACGGAACGCATTCAAGCGCTTGAAAAGGAACTTGAAGAATTAAGAAATACAAAAGGGCTCCTTGAGCAGACTTTAGAAAAAGAAATAAAAGATAAGCAGGTAAGGCTCAGCATGGAAGAAAAAGGGCTTGTGATTACTTTCGTGTCAGAGGTCCTTTTTGATTCCGGTAAAGCCAGTTTAAAGCCGGAAAGCTTTGAAGCTTTAAATAAGGTTGCGAATATACTTGTAGAAAATGTTCCGGAAAATAATATAGGTATAGAAGGATATACGGATAACCAGCCCATAAAGCATTCAAAATGGAAATCAAACTGGGAATTGTCGGCTCATCGCGCTTTAAGCGTGCTTGAGTACCTTGAAGGAAAGGGTGTTAACCCGGAAAGGCTTTCTGCGAGCGGTTACGGGGAATATAAGCCGGTTGCAACGAACGATACAGCGGAAGGCAGACAGTTAAACAGAAGAGTTGAGATAGTAATATTGCCTAAAACAGTAAAGAAAGTGCAAAAAGGGGATTTTTCTGGCAAGGTGGTCGAGCCTTCTAGCGAAGGAGAGGAGGAATTGAAATGAAAGACAAACCTCTGATTTTAAGTCTATTGGTAGGTTTGATAATGGTTTTGGTTGTCACAGGCGTTTCTTTGCTCGTTAAGATGAAATCTTTGTCCGGTTTCCGCCAAGAACTGGCGAATAAAAATATGACTCTTGAAAAAACAATTGAAGATTTGAAAACGGAAAGCGCTGCGCTTACCGAAAAGAATAAAACTCTTACCGATGATGTGAATAAAGCTAACGAAAAGGTTACTGAGCTAAAAACAGAACTTGCAAAGCTTGAGAAGCTTAAAGCCAAATTGGAAGAAAACCTTGCGGATGAGCTTATTAAGCAGGATTCAGATGTGAAGAAGTAAGGACAATCTCAGCTGTTTTTGATTTTCCAAGGGGGCAAAAAAGGCCCCCTTTGTTTTTAATATGAACCTCACCCTTTAATTAAGGGTTGGGGTAAAAATAATAAATCGAAAATACAAGGAGGAAGGGCGGGGTGAATATACCGCAGCACATAGCAATTATAATGGATGGCAACGGCCGCTGGGCAAAAGCTCGGGGGCTGTCGCGCATAGCAGGCCACAGCGCGGGATCAAAGAGAATAAAAGAGATAGTAAAAGCGGCAAAAGAAGCAGGAGTGAAAATTTTAACTGTCTTTGCGTTTTCTACCGAAAACTGGGACAGGCCTAAAAATGAAATAGCAATGCTTTTTTCTTATCTGAACGATTTCCTTAATAATTACAAAGAAGAATTGGCAAAGCAGAATATAAAACTTAGGATAATCGGAAGGCGTGACAAGCTGGATAAGAATATAATCAAAAAAATAGAAGAAGTCGAAAAAGCCACATCCTCAAACGACGGTTTTATTTTTAATATTGCGATAGATTACGGAGGCAGGTGGGATATATTAGAGGCAGTAAAAAAGGTTTTAGCGGACTTCGAGACTTCCAAAATAACCAAGGAACAGATAACTGAGGAATATTTCAAAAATTACCTTGAACTTAGCAACCTGCCTGATCCGGAATTGCTTATAAGGACATCAGGAGAAGAGCGTATAAGTAATTTTTTACTATGGAATCTTGCGTATACGGAGCTTTATTTTCCGGATGTATGCTGGCCGGATTTTACAAAAGAAGAGCTGATTAAGGCAATTGAAGTTTATTCCAAACGGGAAAGGAGATTTGGAAAAATTTATGGGTAAAAGGTTGTTAAGTTCGCTATTTCTGGGCTTGGTTGTAGTTTTGGCAGCTACTTATTATCCCGTATGCGGCTTTGTAACCAGTTTGCTTATAGTTGCAGGGTTATACGAGTTCTTTTATATGGTTGAAAAGAAAGGCGTAAAGCTATTTAAAATTTTTGGAATAGCCGTAGGCGCTTTTATACCTATAACAATATATTTCCATTTTTCCATAAAAGAAGGATGGCAGTTTCTGTTTGCGGTTCTTGGCCTTTTTATGCTTTTTGTGCTGGAGCTTACGAAAAAGGAAAATCATCAGGCAATATTATCTCTTTCAACTACGGTTTTTGGCATCATTTACATTTCCTGGTGTTTTAGTTTCCTTATAAGAATAAGACAGCTTCCCGAAGGAGCTTTGCTGGTGGCATTTTTGGTTGTAGTTACAAAATCATCGGACATAGGGGCCTATCTTTGGGGCAGAAAATATGGAAGAACGCCGCTTTTGGAAAGAATAAGCCCAAAGAAATCGCTTGAAGGGGCTGTGGGCGGATTTTTCACGAGCCTGGTAGTAGGAATAATATTTTCTTTTTTTGTAAAAAGCATTGGTTTTTTTGAAAAATTTTTCATAATTATCATAATAGCAATTATTTCCCAGCTTGGCGACCTGTTTGAATCTTTGCTTAAGAGGGATTGCCAGGTTAAGGATTCCGGGAAAATTTTCCCCGGTATGGGAGGCGTTCTCGACGTAATAGACAGTATAATTTTTACCGCTCCTACTTTCTATCTTTATGTTACGATGATGCAAGAGAGCTTGTCTCTTCCGGCTTTATAATTTAACCCAGAAATTAATATAAATTTTTTAAAAATAACATGAAAACGATAAATATTTTTGGCTCAACCGGCTCAATAGGTAAAAACGCCCTGGACGTCATACGGGCAAATAAAAAAGATTTTAAGGTTCTCGGCCTGTGCGCTAACACAAATACAGATGTGCTTTGCGCCCAGATAAAAGAGTTTAGGCCACGCTATGTTTGTGTTGTTAACGAGCAAAGCGCAGAAAGAATCAAACATATTGCAGGGAGGGTAAGATTGTTTAAAGGAGAAACAGGCCTGCGTGAATTTGCTTCTATAGGTTGCGATACTTCGCTTATGGCTATTTCAGGCATCTCGGCGCTTCGCCCGCTTATGATAAATATAGAGCATGCAAAAAAAATCGCACTTGCCAATAAGGAATCTATGGTTACGGCGGGTAATTTCGTTTTGGAAAAGGCAAAGAAATTTAAAACTAAAATATTACCCGTTGACAGCGAGATAAATGCATTGTATCAGCTTTTAACGCCGCAAAACAAGATTAGTAAGGTATATTTGACTGCGTCCGGAGGCGCACTTTTCAATTACAGGCCAAAGGATTTAGAAAAAGTTTGCGTAAAAACTGTGTTATCGCATCCTACCTGGCGCATGGGTAGAAGGATAACAATTGACAGCGCGACTTTGGTAAATAAGGGCTTTGAGGTGGTAGAGGCTCATTATTTTTTCAACTTGCCTTACGAAAATATTGATATCGTTGTTCATAGGGAATCGACCGTGCACGCATTCGTGGAATTTAAGGATAAAACTCTTTTTGCCTGCATGTATCCGCCTGATATGCGCCTGCCGATTTCCTTTGCTTTAGGCTACCCTAACCGGATAGACGCATTAAAGACGCCTAATTTTAAAGGCAAGCTGTCTCTTTCGTTTGAACCGCTTAAGCGCGGGCGGTTTCCACTTCTGGATATAATTCTTAAAGGCGCACGTTGCGCAGGTAATTCGCTTGTTGTTTTAAATGGTTGCGATGAGGTAGCGGTGGGAAATTTTTTAAGCGGAAAAATAAAATTTACCGATATCCGTAAAGCGATGAATTATATATTTTCGCATTATAAGCCTGCCAAATTAAAAACTCTGGATGATGTTTTTTATTGGGACAATTATGCGAGAGAAAAAACAAAGGAATATTTGAGGGCATTATGAGTTTTATTATTTTTATAATAATTTTAAGTATCCTTGTGGTAGCGCACGAATTCGGCCATTATCTTGCAGCCAGAATGAACAAGGTAAAAGTAGAAAAATTTGCCATTGGTTTCGGTCCGGCGCTATTTACCAGAAAAGGCAAAGAAACCGATTTCGTAGTGTGTCTTTTTCCTTTGGGCGGTTATGTTAAATTGGCGGGCGATAACCGCCTGGAGCTTAAGGGGGCTGATTACGAATTTCTTTCAAAGCCGGTAGGCGCAAAGATTAAAATTGTCTTTGCCGGCCCGTTATTTAATTTTTGTTTTGCTTTCCTGCTTTTCTGGTTAGTCGCGATGCTGGGGATGACTTACAGGTATATTGATCCTATAGTTGGCACTGTTAAGGCAGATTCTACAGCCCAAAAAGCCGGAATAGTTAAAGGCGATATAATTACAGAAGTTAACGGCAAGCCCGTTAAAGCCTGGGATGATGTCGAGAAGAAAATCTATAAAAGCAAAAATGAAGTGGAAGTGGGAATTAAAAGAAACGAGAAAATCATAAAGTTCGAAGTTCCGACGGTAGAAGACCAGACTTTTGACGAATTCGGAGCAAAAAAGAAAGTTTATTCCATAGGTATCTCAGCATACGTATCTACGGTTGTGGGCGAGCTTATCGAAAATTATCCAGCCCAAAAAGCAGGGATACTTGAAGGAGATAAAATTATTGCCGTTAACGGCAGAAAGGTTGACCAGTGGGATGAAATGACTGAAATTATTCACAATTCTAAAGATTCGGTAACACTTAAAATAGAACGCAAGGGCAAGGAATTGTTTTTTACTGTGCCGTGCAACCAGCAGGAAGTATTGGATGAAAACGGAAAGAAGAAAAATATCTCTCTCATCGGCATACAGCCCTTTGTCAAAACAGAAATTGTTAAGTATAACTTTTTTGAAGCTTTTATAAAAGGATTTGAAGAAGTTTACAGGGTCTCGTCTGTTACCGTGCGGGGTTTTGGCGCAATGATTCTTAGAACTCTTCCCTTAAAAGATGCAGTAACCGGGCCGCTGGGTATTTATAAAATTACCGCTGATACTGCAAAACGGGGGCTTTTACCGCTTGTTACTTTTATGGCTGTTTTAAGCGTAAGCCTTGCGATAGTAAATTTAATACCGCTTCCTTTATTCGACGGCGGGCACATACTTACTTTTATTGTTGAAAAAATAAGG
>Ga0265297_10007970_pt1 | contig 14377 bp, 10 predicted proteins | sample Munlanlwell13791_FD_192502 | JGI IMG/M metagenome (GOLD analysis project Ga0265297, IMG submission 192502) | Leachate microbial communities from a municipal landfill in Southern Ontario, Canada - Leachate well 137-91 | ecosystem: Engineered > Solid waste > Landfill > Unclassified | place... | reverse complement strand
TGTTCGCCTCCAGTAAATGAAATCCAAAACCTGCGATAATATTCACTGTTAATGTGTGTTGCTTGGAATGATTCACCTTGTTTGTTTGTTACTGTATGAAACTCCATTATCGTTTCTCTCCCTCTTAATACTTCACGGGTACGGGCTATCTATAATATTTTGCAATTCTCTCTATGACTCTCTTTTCAGTAAGTCCAAACTCGCTAATCCGTATAACTGGGTTAGCCTTATCCCATTCTGGCAAAGTGGTATTTGCTTTTTTAATTGCCTGTTTACACAGTTCATAACTAAAAGAGCTATTATCCGTATCTAACCATTCATGCCCATCTATTGATTTTCTAACCGCTACAAATAGTGTTTGCATTATTCTAACTCCCTCTTTTTATTTAATAGGGCAGTTTTAAGTCGTGCCCGGGACTGATGTACTATATATATTTTATTGTAAAATATTCTTTTAGCTCTGTGATTGCCGCATCGCAATCACCAATAATCATATCTATGGCGTGCCACTGGCCTTTTCTTTTCCCATCATAAATAATGGCACTTAAAAATCCTTTCTTTACATAAAGCGTTTTGACTTTGACTTTTCTGATTGGGCTGCTTATCATTGCCATTCCCCTTTTCTTTTATTCTGGGCAGTTTAATGTCGTGCCCGGGACGCTTGATTAAAGTGGGTGATTATCAATGATTTTTGAATTCCTGATTGCATCAAAATCGCTGAACCATTGAGCATATCCGCCATCATTCGGGATAAACCAGATACCATCATCATACGCTTCTTCTTTATCATCGAGAATGAATAATTCTCCATCATAAAGCCCTTCTTCTCTCGCCGTGTCGCCTCTTACGATGTAATAGCTTTTCATTTTTAGATTCTCCTTTTCTTTTTATTCCAGGGACTTACTCCCCGCTTGCTACTCTCATCATATCGCTCCCCATCTACTCTAAAATCGTACCGTGGTACTATTTTTATATTGTACTTTATGCTTAGTGCCGGAGGCTTATATGAATGATAAGAATCGTTTAACTCCAAAGCAAGAAAAATTCGTTCAGAACTTATTTAATGGTATGAGCCAGCGAAAGGCTTATATCCAGGCTGGCTATTCTGATAATTCCTCTGATGCAGTGATTGATGTGCGGGCGTGTGAGTTGGCTAAATCAAGTAAGGTTTCAGGAAGGTTATCTGAATTGCAAAAAGCCGCTGAAGAAAAAGCGGTAATGACTCGAGCTGAGATTCTCGCCAGGCTATCTGATATAGCTCGAGAGGAAATTACTAATCGGCATGGGGTGCCAATCAGAGGGAGTAATCTACAAGCGATGGCTGAACTTAATAAAATGCAGGGACACTACGCTCCGGAGAAATTCGAGCATGATATAAATGTAAAGCTCATGGGGCTACTGGGGAAGCTCCGGGGGTATGGCGGCGATAAAGAAACTCCGGAAGTGGAAAGCCTGATAGAAGGTAATGAAGATATGTAATCAGATATCTTTCTCTTAAAGGATGCGTTTCTTTAAGGTGATGATAAGGCATTGCGTTACATAGCGTTACACTTTGTTACATGTAACGCCCTATGTAACGTAGCTTCATTTAGCTTCAAGATACTCTTATTTTTAATTATATAATCTATGTGTTACAGAATATATATATATATATATATTCTGTAACAAAATATAATATTATATATAAAGATATAAAGAGAATATATAAAGAGAAGATACTGATTAATTTTTAATCCCGTAGCTGAAGTGCAAAAATTACACTTCTCTATATTATAAATAAGGGCGCATTATGATACAGGTACCATTTATTCCCGGCATCCGTACATCCCTCGAGTCGTGGTAACGTTAAGAGCAGCAAGTTTTCGCTCTTGCTGCTATTAATTGATTAATTAATCAATTGATTAACGGATTAGTCTCAAAATTGTGTACATTATGAGCAAGAAATCATATATTCAAAAGCTAGCATGGGTAAGAAAGAAAGTACAAGACCCGTTCAACCCTACAAAGTGGATAGATATAGAATTATTTGTGCCGAAGCCCACGAATGAGAATCCGTTACCGTGTATTCTGGTATCAATCCGGAATGGGCACTCGAAGTTATTTTTTAGATTAGCAGATGTGGCCGGATACACTGGTGCTTTCTCATTAAGCAGGCGTATGAAGGATAAGCTCAAAGCAGGTTTGCAGGAAGCTAATATAGAAGCTGATGAGATAGAGCATGAAATGAAGATGCTTTTCAATATCAGGAAAGGTAAAGCTACTGTTATAGATAGCGATACAGGCGAGATACTAAGCGAAGTAGAACGGATATTCAGAAATGGCACTAAAGATGAAAACTCAATCAGATGAAGATTTCCAGCATGATGTAGGCGTTATACTTCAGGAATTAGGGCATACGCTATCACCGGAGCAGGAAGCACTTGTTTTCTGTAGAGCGAGGGAGATACTTGGTGCTGGTGGTGAGCGTGCTGGCAAATCCTGGGTAGCGGCTGAGTACTTCAATGTGCGGTTCTGGCATGGCAACCTGTACTGGATATCAGGCAAGGATTATGATAGATGCCATACTGAATTTGAATATGCCGCCCAAGCTATGCTGAAGCTAGGGGCAGTGATACCGGAGAACATTCACACGCCGGTTAATAATCAATGGTATATGAAATTGAATACCGGGGCATTGATTAAAACCTGGTCGTTAAAGGATTGGTTGAAAGTTGGTTCCGAAGCTCCGGACGGTATAGTGGTATGTGAGATAGCGCAGATATCGTTACCGGAGTATCAGCGGTTGACTGACAGGACAGCAGAGAAAAGAGGCTGGTTAGTTGGTACTGGTACGTTTGAATCGTCGCTTGGCTGGTATCCAGAGTTATGGAAGCAGTATCAGCTACCGGGGCAACAAGGGCAATCGTTTACCCTGCCATCATGGAGTAATCATTATGTATATCCCGGGGGATACAATGACCCTGAGATACAACGGTTAATAGCCAAGTACGGAGAAGATTCAGACTATTTCAAAGAGCGATTTGGTGGTGTACCGTGTCCGCCGAAGGGGCTGGTATTCAAGCAATTCAAGTATTTATCTCATGTACGAGAGATGAGCGTACAAGATGCCCCGGTGTATCTTGCGATAGACCCCGGGTATGCTGGTGCCTATGCTGTTGAAGTATGCCAGATAATCAATGACAGGGTGTGTGTGGTAGATGAGGTTTACGAGCAAGAGCGAACCACCGAAGAAGTAATAGATATATGTTTACAGAAACCGTGGTGGCGGCTTGTACAAGGTGGTGCTGTGGATATAGCGGCAAGACAGCATCAGGCTATGCCGGCGGTATCTGAAGTATGGGTAAAGAAAGCGAAGCTGAACCTTGCCAGTAATTACGTTGATGAAGCGCAGGGGCGTGACAGGTTAGCGTCGTTTTTGACAATCAATCCAGTAGACCACGAGCCGAGGTTATATGTAGCTCCGCACTGTTACGGTTTGTTATCTGAGTTTGGAGTGTGTCCCAATCCGTTTACAGGTGTTTCTGCGCCGTACAAATGGAAGTCGGACAGGACTGGCACGTTTGTTGTTGGCAGTGCGCCGGAAGACAAGAACAATCATGCGATTAAAGCGATTACGTATCTGATTATAGATAAATTCGGTTATGTAAATCGTAATAGTGATAATAAGCCACGTAGCAAGCGGTCTATTGCCGTATAGGAGAGAAGATGACTGATTATTTACAGCAGGTAAAGGATAAGGAAGAACAAGAGTCTGAGTTACGTAAGCGCATGGACAATGACCGTGACCTTGCGCGTCTCTCCGCATATAGTATGAAAGACATCAAGGGGCGCAATGTACCGGATGTTGTTAATGTAACGCTCAACAAGCCGTCGGTTTTTGCTTCGAATGTTGAGGCTGCGCTAAACAAAGCGATTGAGCAAGTCAGTGTAATAAGTGAAGACCCCAAGTGTAAGACTGAAGTTATAGCTGATTGTGTACGGGCGGGATTTGCGTCGGCCAATGCAAGGGCGAGGCGGCAAGGCAAGTGGCCTCTTAATCCATATTTTGACCAGCAGTTATGCAGACGTGGTGGTGCTGTTGCCCGTGTAGCGTTTCGTATGGCTGATGCGAAGGATGCGAAAGGCAAAGCGATAAGGGTACTCATACCGGATATTACCCCGTGGGACAGACGTTTTGCCGTGTATGAAACGGGGGATGATGGATTATCATGGGCGGCATACAGAACAAAGCGAACGAAGGGCGACATACTATCGCAATATCCTGATGCCAGTATTAGTAGCCAGTTTGCCGAGGTAGTAGATTACTGGAACAATGAAGTAAATGCAATATATATAAATAACAATCTTTATCTTGAGCAAGAAAACACATTAGGATTTGTGCCTGTATGTGTTCAGAACGTAACGCTTGGTTCTATGATGTCTGATGAAGATGACTTAAAGTATCAAGGTGAATCTATATTTTATATGATAAGAGATGCGATACCGGAATTAAACCGGTTAGTATCCATTATGCAGACGTTAAACATGATAGGCATTAAACCGCCGAAGGAATGGCAATCGCAGGGTGGACAGCAAGAGCCGCCGGATTATACAGATGTGATGGCGGCGGGGAGTATTACGGCGTCTGAAACTGGTGGTGGCATAAAAGATATAAATTTTGGAGACCTTAAAAATGCGGCGATGTATGCGTTACAGATAATAGACAAAGCTATTACAGAAGGCAGTTTAGATATTATAAATGTAGGAGACATACCGTCTGGTGGGCTTTCAGCGGTAGCGTTAATACAGATAGGAGAAGGGAGAGACCAGATATTTTTACCGAGGCTTGCAGCAAGGGGTTTTCTCAATCAGCAAATAGCAGACATGATGCTTCATCAGATAATATTAACTGGTGAATCATCTGTGCAGATTGGTACAAAAGGGAGAGCGAGGACTTTTCAGGTATCGCAACTTCAGGGGGAATATGAAGTAGAGTTCAGGTACTTTGTAAATTCTCCGAAAGTAGACATAGCGAGGTATCAGATAGCGCAATCTGCGATGGCATTAGGTATGAGCAAGCAAGATGTATGGAAAGATATTATCCAGCATCCAGAATATGAGGAAATATTAAAGAACAGTTCGAGGCAAGAAGCCGAACAACTTTCGCCGTTTGTCAAAGCGTTACGAATCATACGTGATTTATCAGAGAGCAATGATGATGATGACCAGTTAGCGGCAGATATACTTGCCGCTCAATATAATATAGATATCAACAACATACAACCGGGGATGATATCAGGGATGGCGCAGCAACAGCAGGGGCAAATAGGAGCCCCCAATCTTACGCCTTTACTGCAGGGTGCGGAACGGCCTAATTCAGCCAAGGAAGCCGCACAGCTTCAGAAGGTTCCACAGGGAGGCATGGTAAGAAGTGAATAGAAACGGTTACAAAGAGTTCAAGAAGAAACTGCGGGTGCAACTTCAGAGCATACAGCAACCTGTACAGCAACAGACTACACAACGTACGTTAAGGTCTTCACTTACTGAAATAGCAAGAACAAAGTCGAGAACACGACTAACACCGCCGAGGTTATAATTTGGCAAGAGCGATTAATTTAATATCAAGATTAAAAAGAAAGTCGCCGTATGATTTAGCGCAAGAGCTTTTATCTCCGTTTAAGACAGAAGAGGGGCTTTATGATGTAGGCAAGGCTTATGAGTCAGACATTGATAAAGATATACTCAAAACCATGTTTGGAGAAGAAGCAATAACAGGTTTTGAGACTGCCGAAGCGCAGATAGCCGAGCTTGAACCATATCGTATAGACGAAACGCATTTTGATGTTCTCAAGGCTTTAGAAAGTGGTGTATCACAGGATACGCTAAAGTCATTATTTGGCGAAGATGTAGTAAACCGTTTAACTCAACCGGTAGAGGCAGAGACGCCAGCTTTTTTACAGATACAAGAGCCACCGCCGGTAATTACTGAAGTACAAGAGTTTACGCCAGACGATGCACAGCGTTTAGCGCAACTGGAAGCAGACTACGTTACTAAGATGAGCGAAGAAGCTTATCAGATATACAACAATCTACCCAGTGATGCCGAGCGGTTACAGTATCTTGAACGTAGAGATTGGGAGCAAACAGTTTTACCTACACTTCCGCAGGAGTTAAGAGCATTATATGCCAATGTACCAGACGAAGAATTTAACGAGCTTCTGCATGTATGGCAGGTACAACAGCAAGAGAAAATAACTGAAATGATGTCGGAGTTATTCCCGTCATTGATTGGTGAGCAATCGGAAAACATGCGTACTGCCGCTGCTATGACATTCTTGCAGTATCTGCAAACTGATGAGAATACACAAAAGTTATTTTATGAGACGCTTAATACTATTGGGCGTAATGAAACGACAGAAAATCTGCTTGATACTATCATTCCGGGGATTACAGAGCGTGACAAGAAAATAATCTTTGGTGAAAATGTACTTCCGTTGAAAGCGCTTGTTCCGGGTACTTATGATATTACCGAACAGCCGTTTGAAGATTTAGTACAGTTTGGTAATGAAGACCCGGTAAACTTTCGTATTGCTTTCAGGTACGAAGGTCGCACGCCTGAAACAGAGCAGTTATTGAAAGAATTATATGGTGAAGACGTTGTCACAGAGGATTTCTTAAAGAAGTTTTTTGAGCAGACTACTGCTGATGCGTTTATACAAGGTGAGTGGGTTCCGGAGCCGTTAGAAGACTATTGGGACATGGCGATGCAGGGTATAGGGGATATTTACACAATGCTTGGTGGTGTAGCTGAAAGGTTTGGTGCAGATTCAATAGGTGAATCACTTCAGCGGGTAGGTTCATACGGTCAGTATTATGCAAGGGAAGTGGAAAAAGCTCCCTCTTATTCGCCGCAGTGGTTTGCGCAGAATATAGCACGTATGACACCGATGATGTTAGGTTTAATGGGTATTTCTTTAATAACTGGTGGTGCGGCATCTTCAGCGGTTGCCGCTGCTGGTGGTGGCGCATTTTTGCAATCAGCAGTTGGGGCGGTTGCTTCTGGTATAACTGCGTCTGCGGGCGAAGGGTTATTAGAAGCTGGAGATGCTTACAATGAAGCAATAAGTCGTGGTTTTACACAGGAAGAAGCTAACGCTGTATTTGATAAAGTCATGCTTGGGAACGTAGCTGGGCTATCAGTTTCTAATATTGCGCAGTATGCACTTACGTTCTTTGTGCCGGGTGGTAAGACTGCTGGTTTTATGGTCAAAGCGCTTACTTATGGTTTTGATGTTGCGAGTGAAGGTATTGAAGAAGCCGGGCAGTTAATGATACAACGTGCGGCATTAGGTGATGCGCAAGCGTTTGACGAAGAGATGTTACAGAATACCATTATGGGTATGGTAGCTGGTGCTGGTTTTGCGAGTATTGGTGCGGCCAACGAGGCAATAAAATCACGTATTGAAGAAAAAATGGAGCCAGACCAGTATAATAAAATACGCAAACGGATAACAGAACTAATAGGCCAAGGTATGTTACGTAAAGAAGCTGAAGCAAAAGCATGGGATGAGTTTGCTGAAACGCCGGAAGGTGATGCAATAATCAAAGAAACAGCGGAGGAAGTGTTCACACAGAACATAGATGAAATCAAGATAGACCATAAAGCTGAAATAGACAAAGCAATAATAGAGATAAGTAAAAGTCTTGAAATTACGCCAGAAGAGTTTCAACAAGCGCCAGTTGCCGATGTTCTTGCTGGCGAAGCAGATGTTGGCATACAGCAATCAATGTTACCAGAAGTTGCCGCTCAGGAAGTAAGGACGCCGGGGAAGGGCAAGATTACACAGGGAAAACTTGAAGACTTTGTAAAATACCAACAGGCGATGCAGTCCGATAAGGTAAACGAGTTTGTTAAGGAAAAGACTGCTAAAGAAGTAGAAACGCCGCCAGTGACTCCAGAAGTTAAAGAAGGTAAAAGTACTCGCATAGAGCAGATAAAGGCCATTCTAGCGCAACCTGGGCGTTCTCCGAAGGGCGAGAAAACAAAAGCCGAACTGAAAAAAGAACTTGCAAGACTTCAAGCGGAAGAGTTAGTCTCTAAGTTTACAAAAGAACAATTAGACTATGAAATAGAATTAGTAGATGCGCAATTACAGAAACGGTTTGCGCCATATAAAGGGAATATTGGTAGGTATGAAGCCAACCGTTATCCTGAATATAATGCGGCACAACTTGAGGAATACTACAATACGTTGATTGAAGCTCGTGGACAAAAGCCAAAGGCTGAAGTAGAAGCACCAGCTCCGCCTTCCCCACCTGCACCACCAGTAAAAGAAACTCGCCAGATGCCAGAGCCTCCACAGCGACCCCGTAAGATGGAAGACATAATTAAGAGTATTTCCGATGCTATAAGGGAAGCAAAGCCGGCAAGAAAAGAGACTGAACAACTTAAGCATAAGGAATTGCAGAAGCGAGCGGCAATATATGCATCAATACTTCAAAGTGGTGAGGGTTATAGAGCATTTGTTAAGGCTAAATCAGCATTAAAGGGTGCGCTACCGTCTGCCGATTTTATACTTGACCTTGAGGCATTCGGGATAACTGATGCCGATATACAGGCAATGTTTGATAAGATAAGAACTTCTGGCTTGAGACCGTTTGAAAAACTGAACACAGCCGATGCGCTTGATACGTTGTTAACTGGGATGATACCGACAAAAGGTCAGATAGACCTGCTTGAAAATATGTTTGGCGTAGACTTTGCAAAAGCGATTACAAGCAAATATCCAACCAGTAAGAAGATAGGTAGATTAGCACAGGAAGTCCTTAATATACCACGAACACTACAGACTATTGCAGACCTTTCCGCTACATTCCGGCAGGGTATCTTGCTGGCGTTTGGACAGCCAGTACAGTTTGCAAAAGCATTTATTAAAGAATTACAGGTGGTATTCAGTGAGAAAAACTACCAGAATCTTATTGACACACTGGATAACACTAGATATTCCGATAAAGCCGCCGAGCATAAATTGTATTTAGCCTACAAGTCTGGTGTTACCAGCGAAATAACAACACGTGAAGAAGCGTTTATGGGGCGTATACTTGAACGAGTCCCTGTATTAGGTTCTATTGTTAGAGCATCAGAGCGTGCTTTTAATGGATTTCTGGATACACTCAGGGCTGAAACATGGAATTACTATTGTCGCAAGTGGGAAGGTACTGGCAAGACCTGGGAAGACTATAATAAACTTGCCGACTTTATCAATCATGCTACTGGACGTGGAGACCTGGGAAAATTTGAAAGTGCTGGCGCATGGCTTAATGCCGCTTTCTTCTCTCCACGATGGGTAATAAGCAGAGTACAGGTACCGCTTGACATATTAACAACTACACCATCAGTACGAAAAGTAGCGGCTCGCAACCTTGTATCGTTCTTTGCCGCCGGTATGACTGCAATAGGTCTTGCTGCAATGGGTGGCGCTGAAACAGAAGATGACCCACGCAGTGCTGATTTCGGTAAAATTAAGATTGGCAATACCCGTATTGACTTTTGGGGTTCGTATCTTCCTTATATAAGATTCGTTGCGCAGGTGCTTACTGGAGAGCGGAAAAGTACAGCGAGCGGAAGCATTTATGAAGTAGATAGGCAGGAATTAGTCGATAATTTTAAAAGGTCTAAGATTGCTCCTGTCCCGGGCATGATTTGGGACGTGATGCAGGGGGAAACGTTTACAGGTGAAGAACTTACGGAAGAAAATGCTCTTGAGCTTATTATTGAACGACTTACACCTATATTCATACAAGATATAAAAGATGCATTTAATGATGCTGGGTTAAGTGCAGCCGCTGGTTATGGTGCGTTGGCGGTTCTAGGTGTTGGCATACAGACTTATGAAGATAACTGGAACACACTGAAAAACAATTTAGGGCTTCCTAAATACGATGTTATTATACCTTATACTGCAATAAAAGACCCGTACACCACGAAAGATTACTATTCAGATGTAGGCAGAATGATTGGTGATGCTACATCTGAAATGCTTAAAAACAAAAACACACCTGCGCTTGTAATCTCGGTTGCTGAAGCAAGAGACATAAATAAAAAGATTTCCATAATACCAAACATCAAAATAAAGTCTATAAATGCTGATGAGAAAAAGGGTGACACTTATGAGACTTATTATAACCAATGGCAAGAGCGGGCACAACTTGTTAAAGATGGTAAGGATGCGTTATTAGTTGTTAGAGAACTTGTAGATGGCGAATACAGGGATGTCGAATACAAGGGAGAAGAAGCAATTGCAAAGTATGACGAATTGAACCCATATGCTTACTACGGCAATATCAGTCAAAGCAACTATGTGTCACTTAAGTTGTACCATTCTCTTGAAGGTGATGAACAAGAAGCATATCTTGAAGCTCATCCTGAACTGAATATTAATCCTCGTCAACAGTGGCTTGAAGAACACCTATACGAGAACGCATTACTGGCAGTATGGGGACAAGCCAAGATTACCACCATGGAGGCGTACAACGAGTTTAAGAAACTCATAAAAGAACTTGATATACCGGATGCGGCTATACCGGAACAAACTTTACCGCCCGACGGAAGTGTAGAAAATTATTTTGCCAGAGAACAAGCAGTTGATGAATATGGCGCACAGAGTGCAGAAGCGCAACTTATACTACTTCAGGATGATGAATTGCGCAATTGGTACGGATACAGCATGCCGGAATATCCAGAACAATACTATGAGCTTAAAGTAAATAATAGAGAAGAACGTGAATACTGGGAAAAACTCAGTGATAGAAACAGTGATAAATACGTTGATGATTTAGACGAACGCCGTGAAGCTTTCTTTAACAAGTATCCAGACAGTACATACTTTGAAGATGAAGCAAGGTGTACTGCGCTTGCGGCAGGTTTTAATGAAACTGAAGTAGAATTATGGGCAGAGCGGTACCGATTGGTAGAAGAATACAGTCCTAATAGCGCAGAAGTTAAGGTATGGCTTATTGACCATCCAGATATACTCCAAAAAGCTATTGATGCTAATCTCATTAATCCTGATACAAAAGACTGGAATGAACCGGCGTTGAGAATAACGGTAAAATGGCGGAAACAGGATGATGAGTATGATGCTCTTTCTACAGAAGAAGAAAGAACTATGTATCTTGCGGAAAACGAAGATTACAGGAAAGCACGCAGAGAACGTGAAGCATGGACGGCGACAGGCAATAATGGCGAAGTATTTTCAGCCATACAAATTAAACAATATGTTGAATACTATGAATTACCGGAGCATGGTAAACGGCGTGAGCGTTATCTAGTTGAGAACCCCGCATTTGCTGATGCAATGCATATAATCAAAGGAATAGATATACCAGAGCCGGAAAAAGTACCATCAGTCCAATATGATGATATATATGACCAGTATTCCGAGCAATTCGACAAACTCAACGGATTAAGCGATAACAAATCTGAGTACTATATTGAAGACCCAGAGGAACGAGAAAAAGTACGAGAGGAATTAAGATACAATGAAGATGGCACGTTAACCGATTTTGGGCTTGCGGAGATACGCAGGAACGCATACGGCATGTGTATTCCAGATGAATATATAGATAGATATGTTGAATGGCGAAAGATACAGAAAGAAGGTGGCTATCTTGCTGAACTTCAATATCTGTATGACCATCCAGACTTTTATGAAACCATTTATCTTAAGTTTTTAGGTCTTAAGAAAGTTAACTTTGACAAACTCGAAGAACCAGAGAAGCCAGAAGAAACATATATTCCAGGCAATAAGCCACCCAATAAGCGTGAAGCTATCAATGAATTAATAGAGAGGTTAGAACGATGGAATGATTAACATTTAACAGCTATTCTTAAAGCCTCATGGAATATTTAACGTGGGGCTTTTTTGTAGGAAAGGAGATTACCAAATGACGGACGAAACCGTAGCACAGAACCGGGACACTTCCCAGAAAGGGGACACTTCCGGCGGCGAAGGGAGTACTTCAACCGAAACCATTACCAAAGCGCAAATGGACGAAGCGGTTAGAAAAGCTGCCAGCGACGCACTCGCCAAAGCCGGACGTGATGCAAAAGCACTTGCTGAACGAGAGGCAAAGCTCAAAGAGCAAGAAGCCAAGTACCAAGAATGGGAACGCAGACAACAAGAAGCCGAAGAAGAAAAGTACAGTAAAGACCCAGATGGTCTACGGCTCTTGAAGGAAAAGCGTGCCATAAAAGCAGAACGAGAAGAACTTGAAAGACTTCGCAAGGAACACGAGTCTGAAAAAGCAACTTATGCAGAACGCCTTGCAAAAGCCGAGGAGATGGAGCTGGAACTAACAGTCTGGAGAACGGCAACAGAAAAAGGTGTAGATGCTGAAAAGCTTAAGGCAAAGGCTGTTAAATTTGGGCTGAAAACACCAGAACAAATAACAGAGCTTGCAGAAACTATGGCTCCTACGACAGCTACGCAAAAACCGCCACTTCATTTTGATTCTGGCAAAGGTGCGGGAGGTAACTACCTATCCGGATTAAGTCCTGACGACAAAATCGCAACAGGGCTCGGAAAAATTAAAAGATAAGCCTTTATAGGAGGTAATACTACTATGGCAATGACACTTGTCGAAGCCGCAAAATACTCAAACGATGTTCTGCAAGCCGGTATAATCGAAAAACTCGTTTATGCCGACCCCATTCTTCAACGTCTACAGTTTAAGGAAATCCTCGGTAATGGATTGACATATGACGTTGAAAAAACAATGTCCGGGGCTTCATTCTATTCAGTTGGCGATGAATGGAACGAAAGCACTTCTGAAGTCGACCAGCATACCGCAACTCTTAAAATATTGGGTGGTGATGCTGACGTTGACGCTTTCCTGAAAGCCACACGCTCTAATGTCAATGACATTATGCAGGAGCAAATCAATGCCAAAATCAAAGCTGTCAACTACCTGTTCCATAAATCTTTCTGGTATGGGTATGTAAACAGTGAACCGAAATACTTTGATGGGATGCACTATCTGTTGCGTTCAAGCACAAGCCCATACAACAATACCGTTGCTGTTTCAACATCATCCGGGACACCTGCGGCACTTTCTCTTGAGAGATTAGAAAAAGCAATAGACCTGTGCAAAGATGGAGCTGACCTCGTTGTCATGACGAAAACAATGCGCCGGTCTATCAACAAGTACCTCAAGGGAGTAGGCGGAATTACCAGTGCTGAAATTCAGGGTAAGACGGTGCAGACGATTCTTGATGTTCCTGTTGCCGTTGACGATGTTCTGTCCGACAACGAATCATGCGACCTTAAGTATGGCACCAATGAAGCGGGTACTTCCGTATATGGGCACAACTACGCTGACGGTACTGCACTTGGAGACGATGATAAATCAACTTCCATCTTCATTATCAAGTTTGCGCCAGAAGCATGTTGCGGTCTCCAAAGCTCGCCCATCACTTACGACCCCATCGGCAAACTTGAAAAGAAAGATGCTGAACGTATTCGCATAAAGTGGTATGTCTCGCTTATGCTTCAGAAGATTATCACCTGTGCGAAGGTAACTGGTATTAGTCCCACTGGAACCGTAACCGCTTAAATTACGGCGAGGTAACTGCGATAGTGAAAAAACTTTAAGGAGGCCATAAATGGCTTATACAGATGTTAATGGTAAAATCATAACTCGTGTATTCGGAAAATTCAGGGGTACTGCTTATGTAGCGGTAGTGCCCGGAAACTTGCTTGCTCGTGATACTACAAATGAGGGGTGGATTCTTGCAGACCAATCAGACGGTATAGTGGCTGAAGCGGTAGCAGTTGAGACTATTGCCGCTGGTTCTGAAGGTTGGATGGGGCTTGCCTGTGAAATTAAAGCTCCCCCGACGGTTGGTACTGGTGGTGTTGTAACTGCTGGTACTCTCGCTGCAGCTGAAGATGTGTGCGACCCACTCTACCTTGCTGAAGATGGTGCCGCAAGTGATACAGAGGGTGCCACAACAAAACAGCAAGTGGGTTTCATCCTCTCTACCGAACGTGCTTTGTTAGTTCCAAACGTCGGGCTTACTGGGGAAAACATTACCGTCACTACGATTACTACTTCCGGAAATGGTACGATAGGCGGTACGCTGACTGTTGCTGGTGCGATAACAGCCAACGGTGGAGTTACACTCGGCACTGGCGATTTTGTGAGCGGCGCACCTACCAAAATGACGATAACAAGTAAAAACGCTAACGCTACACTCACAGCTGCTGAAGCTGGTGTTATTCTTGTTACTGCTGACGCTAAAACCATGACATTACCGGCAGCGGCCACTAATTCAGGATTGCGGTATATCATCAAGCATACTTCTGCAACACATGAGACTGGTACAACGGTAGATGGT
>Ga0265297_10007969_pt1 | contig 14377 bp, 12 predicted proteins | sample Munlanlwell13791_FD_192502 | JGI IMG/M metagenome (GOLD analysis project Ga0265297, IMG submission 192502) | Leachate microbial communities from a municipal landfill in Southern Ontario, Canada - Leachate well 137-91 | ecosystem: Engineered > Solid waste > Landfill > Unclassified | place... | reverse complement strand
CATTGTTTGGCAACCTCATTGTTTGATGATAAACGATCCCTCTGATGAGGGCTTGAGGTTAAATTTTAATTGTTTTATCGGGGGCTGTTCAGCGGGGTGTTCTCCGCGGTAGCGGCTTCGTCCAACAAGTAGGTCAAAGGGACGCGCCGCCCGTTGGCGGTTTTGAAGTTCAGTTTTTTATCAAGGTTCGGCGGCTTCGTTTCGCGTTCGTTAGCGGCGCGCCCCTTACCGTCACGTTAGGATGCACTTCTTATGCTGAAAGATGATGGTGACATTGTGAGAGGGTTGGGCTTCGTATCTATGTATTCGGCGTGGGTAGAAGAAGACATTGATGACATCCTTAGACTCCTTGATCCAGTCGAGCCTTTCGAGGTAAAACAGCAACGCTGGCCAATTAGCCGAAAGTTAGACCATGCAGCGAAGATTGTGCACAGCCTTGAAAGTAATGAATTAAAGAACTTACCAGATGCGTTGAAAAATGCGGTAACGTTATTTGATAGAAGAAATGAAGTTATTCATGGACGAATTTATGCGAGTTTTGAAAAAGTAGACTATGTGCAATCGGGCCGCCCTAACGTACCTACTCGCCAAATCACCTCAGCGGAGTTATATGAACTCGCCAATGATTTTTGGAATTACCGAGGAAATTTTATTGGGCCACAGATTTTCCGTTTGCCGCGTGCTATTCAGAAGTATGTAGTCAAGTGCTCCTAACATGGCGGTCAAAGGGACGCGCCGCCCTGATGCGGTTATGAAGTTTTGTAATAAATTCGGGTTCGTCAGCTTCGTTTAACGTCCGTGAGCGGCGCCCCCTTACCTTTACGTTAGGCGACAAGGCGTAATTCTTCATGACAATATCAACCATTTTCTTCGATGAGTCAGATAATACGGGAGCGTATTTATTAGACGCTAATCAACCGATCTTTACGCTTGCCTCAGTAGATTACAATCCAGATGAATGCTCGGGGCTTTTATTCTTGGTTTCATCCCATCAAGCTTCCGAAGCTAAATTCCGTAGCCTCCAAGGCAGTGAAGCAGGACGTAGAAAAATATTGGATTTTGTTAGCTCGCCAATACACTCTGAAAAACGTGTCAAAACGATGATTGTGCATAAGCGTTTTAATGCAGTCACTCAGCTTGTTGACATCATAAAAGAAACGCTTATGCGTAGGGATGGAATCGATATTTATAAGAATGGCGGCAATATTGTATTAGCGAATTTGCATTGGTATTTAACGCCGCATTTTTGTGGAGAACAGCAATTTAATGATTTTCTGGGCTGTTTTGTTGAAATGGTCAGAAGCCAGTCCAATGAATCTAAAAGCAAGTTTTTCACTAGCGCCAAAGTGCTATACGATAATTGCACAGATGAGGACCATAAATCTATGCTTGCTCCTTACATTTATGCGGAGCATTTTATAGATGACATTCTCAATGGTATTGACAAAACATATCATATCGATTCTGCTATCAGTTCGTTCTTTTGCCATCTAACTGAATGGGGAAAACAGTTAAATGAACCGCCTATCGTTATCTATGACGAATCAAAACCTATTACTGCGTCGCAACCTATTTTTATGAAAATGATGGATAGTTCGATTCCACCTGAGATAATTGGTTACGGTCAAAGAAAATTTGAATTTCCTTTAAAGATTAAAGAAATCCGACCAGGGATCTCAAAACAATATCCAGCCCTCCAAGTTGCCGACCTAATAGCAGGGGCAACAAGATATTATTATTCGGCATTCTTTCGTAATGAAGACGATCCGTTTGCGATTAAGCTTAAAGATGCCGGAATTGAGCGCTTCGTATTTGGAGCTATTGGTCCGCGAGATTTAGAACATTTTGTACCAGACGATTTGAAAACCAGTGATAATGATATAAATCCGGCTGACTATATGACCAAATTCTGTTCATAAAAAATCGCAGCAAGGAGAAATATGATTTAGTTTCTAATAACCAGTTGAAGAGGTTAGGTTAATATGAAAGTTTACACGGCGATTATTGAAAAATGTCACGACACTGGTTTATATGTGGGTTTCATTCCTGGATTTACTGGAGCACATAGCCAAGCGGAATCATTGGATGAGCTTAATCAAAATCTTCGGGAAGTCATTGAAATGTTGCTTGAGGATGGTGAGCCGATACTGGAAGCCGAGTTTGTTGGCACTCAAAATGTAGTCGTCGCTTAAGCATGGGAAACATACCTGTTCTTAAACCTCGCGAAATTGTCGCTTTGCTTGAAATACTAGGATTTACAGAAATCCGGCAACGCGGTTCACATAAACAATTTCGTCATCCTGATGGTAGATGCACAACAGTGCCATTTCATGCAGGGCGTGATATTTCACCAATTTTGCTTCGGCAAATCGCTAAAGATATTGGCTTGACAGTTGGAGAGTTACTTAAATTTCAAGCCTAACGCTACTCGGCTGAGCTTTACGTTAACCCATAAGCGGAGATAAAAATGTCCGATGCAAATTCATTGATATATCAGAACGCCAATACTTATCGTCTGCACGCAGATAATCTGCGCTGGGTGCTGTTAGGCGGATACGCTACATTTTTAGTAGGTATGTTATCCACTCAAAACAATATATTAGAGTCCCCAGTTGTGGCTATTGGACTCGCGGCAATTTCTTTTTTATACCTGCTAATACTTGCCGTTCAAAACTGGTTCTATAATTTATTTGCTCGTTTCGTTGATGAATGCGAGTCACGCCTTGCGAGCAAAGAAAATCTTAGACCGCTGCAAGAGTTTGCAAAAGAAAAGGGCAAGGATATAACGCCGTTTCATCCCGCATTCTATTTTGCGTTGGTGATACAGCCCCTTGGCATTACAATCTTTCTTTACAAGGGATTTGCAGCCATTTGCAAAACCGAAATGCCATTATTGTTATGGTCAGCAGTATTCTTTGCAATTTTATTGGTAATGCATTTTTTATTTAAAGGATGGAATAAATTTATTTACAAAGGTTTGATAGTAAAATTATCAAATCTTTATGCTTAACTCCTGCCGGACGAGGCATGTTGCCCGTCCGAAACGTTTGGCGTTGGTTAAGTATCGCCATGTAGCCCGGACATCGCAGAAACATTATGACCGGGGTTGCAAACCCCGTCCCGCTTGGAGGCATACCCTATACGAGACTAAATTAACAATATTGCCCCGCACACCAAGCCGATGACCATGCCCATTGAAAATTATAGCCGCCCAGCCAACCGGTCACATCCAGCACCTCTCCGATAAAATAAAGCCCCGGCACCTGCTTGCTTTCCATGGTTTTGGACGAAACCGCATCGCAGTCAATCCCACCGACAGTCACTTCGGCGGTGCGGTAGCCTTCCGTGCCGTTGGGCTTGATCGTCCAGTTATTAAGCTGACTTGCAACCTGCATGATCTGCTTGTCCGACACATCCTGAATCGACAAATCCAGCAAATTTTCATCCAGAAAAGCGCTGATCAGGCGCTTGGGCAAATAGCCTTCCAAAATCGTTTTTAACTTGTTTTTGATTTTTTGCTGGCGTTTTGCTTTCAGCTCCGCGTCCAGATTGACTTGCGGCAGCAAGTTAATCGAAATCTCTTCCCCGGCGCGCCAATAGGATGAAATCTGCAAAATCGCGGGACCGCTCAGGCCGCGATGCGTAAACAACACATTCCCGCTAAAACTCTGCCTTTTGTTGCTGACCGCTGAAGGCACGGCGATACCCGATAATGCCGAGAATTTTTCTTTATCTTCCGGCTGCAAGGTAAACGGAACCAGCCCGGCGCCGGTAGGCAATACATTAATGCCGAATTTCCCGGCAATTTTGTAGCCCAATGGCGTCGCGCCCATTTTGGGTATCGACAAGCCGCCTGTCGCAACCACTAAGGACCGGCAACTAAAATTGCCCTTGCTGGTTTTAAGATGGAACCGGTCGGCCGGCCGTTCGACTGAATCAATCCGGGTATTAAGCTGCACAACTACGTCGGCCTTGTCGCATTCCGCCAGCAACATATCGAGAATATCCCTTGCGCTTTCGTTGCAAAACAACTGCCCGTGATCTCTTTCATGAAAAGGTATCCGGTATTGGCCGATTAACGCCAGAAAATCCCACTGGGTATAGCGGCTCAGCGCCGACTTGCAAAAATGCGGATTACTGGAAATATAGTTGCTCGGTTCAATCGAATAATTGGTGAAATTGCAGCGCCCGCCGCCGGACATCAGGATTTTTTTTCCGGCCTTGTTGGCATGATCCAGAACCAGCACTTTGCGGCCGCGCTTGCCCGCCTCAATCGCGCACATCAACCCCGATGCGCCTGCGCCTATGATGATGACATCGGTTTCAATCATGGTTTTCGATTAGAATGAAGTTATCGGCGATGCGAAAAATAAAAGGAAAAACAAGATCATTTTTAACTGGTGGTTGATGATTGGCGTATTGCGCCGTATGTTTGAGGAATCAATCCGCTCTCAAAGACAACAAGCTGACAATCCCGTTGCCCTCCCTTTGAGGATCGATCGCCGTATCCAGTATAAATATCCGTTCGTTGGCGATGCCGCCTTTTTGCACGATATAGTTGGCAATCGCCTGCGCCCTTTCTGCGGCCAAGCTTTTCAGCCGTTGCTCTTCCGGTTTAATGATGGCCGACAGCTTCTGCTTGGCGACCGCATAAAACTCGTCTGTACTGGTGTCGGCCTTGCTGCCGACCAGACGCGTTGCGCCCAGCAAGGATTTTTCCACCATCAGCGGAAATTTTTCCACAAACAGCTGCTCCATCAATCGCCTGTAATCCTGGTCGGAAATCACAACATGTTCCGCGCGTATTTTTCTGCCGCCCTGTTTGTTAATCTCGGCGGCTTTTATTCTTTTCAGCTGGTCATATAATGCGTCGTCGCTGACCTCGGGCCAATCCTGCTCCTGAAAAGCAGCGCCTTTAATTTCCAAGTCTAGGACAGAACGCGTTTTTAACGCCTTGGCTAAATCATCCAGCTTGCCGATTTGTTGCTTGGATAATACCGCATCGCCCGCAGCAAAGCTGATCGTGCTTAAATCCTGCTCGCTGCCTATCAGCGAAGCCAGCGCACGAAAGGGCGAGCTAATCACTTTGCCGATTGAATTAACCAACGCATCGACAACGATATGGCTCACGCTGAACTTGGGGTCGTCCAGGCTGCCGGTAATGGGGACGTGCAGTTTTATTTTACCGTCGGCATCTTTCATCAACGCCACCGCCAGCTCCAGCGGCAATGACACGGCGTTGGGGTTTTCAACTTTTTCGCCCAACTCGAACTTGTCAATCAATATATTATTGGATGCCGTCAGTTCTCTGTTGGCAACCTTGTAATTCAGCTCCAGCGTCATTTTGCCTTTTTCGACTTTGTAACCGGCAAATTGCACCATATACGATGAAATCAACGGCATCGGCATGCCGGTAAATTTCACCGTCACATCGTAATCGCCAAGATAGGGACTGATTTCGCCTTTGACGTCGACCGGCGCCAGATCATAGGCAGTCCCCTTCAAATCGACTTTGACCGTTGATTTTTGATCCGAGGAAATGTGGCTTGCGCCGCCGTCCAGGCTTTTGATTTGCGCGGAGAACGGCAAGATCAGCGACAGGTCGGAAAAATCGGAAGAGCCGTCTACGATTTGAATCTTGCCCAGTTTAAATTCGGGCTTGCTGATTTTTGCCTGAGCGCTTTTAGCGGCTTGAACGTTAGCGTTATGCTTGCCTTTCCGAACGCTTTTATCGGCTATCAGAATGTCGCCGAAATTAACCGTCTTATCCTGTTTAATGATGACTCTGGCATATGGTTTATTAATCGTCAGCGTTTCGGCGCTGTATTGATTGGCCGTCAAATCAACATCAATGCCGCTCAGCGTCAAGTTCTCCCATTTTACAAAATCCTTGTTCTTTAACTGATCGCGGGTTAATAACCTGGCAATTTGGCTATTGCCGGTAAACTTAATATCCAGTTTATCCTCGGCTGATTTGGCGACAGCGACCTTGCCGTCAACGGCCAGCGTCCCGTCGATCACATCCAGTCTGGCGAATTTATCGACATAAGCCTGGAAATTTTCCAGCGCAATGTCTTTGACATCAACGGCCAGCTGCGCGGACAAGGGTTCGATAACGGCGTTGCCGTCCAGCTTTATAGATCCGGTTTCATTAACCTGGGCGTTGAGCTGAAAAGGCAGACTTGCACCGGCTGTATTGCTGAAATTTTCCAGTTTAAGATTGATCGGCTTGGCGGTCAGGGTAACCGGTTTTTTTAGCGTCCGGTCCTCAAAGCTAAGCCCGAAATTATCCAGCACAATGTTGCCGACCTTGATATTCCACGGCGTCTGTTCCGGTTCGGTAGGTGTTGCGCCTGCTTTAGCAACCGGCAATAAAGCCTGATAATTTAAAACACCTTCAGCATTCAGCCACGCCTTAACATCGGCATCATTGGCCGAAACGGATTCGATCGTCAGCTCGTGCTTTTCCAGATTGAAACCGATTCCGGTTACAGCGAACTTAAGCATTTTAACCAGTGCTTTATCCTGGGCCGTTTCTGAAACCTGAAAATCGCGCAGTTCAAATTTGCCCTGATTGACGCTAACGTTAAATTTATCATCAACATAATCGGCCTTGTAATCGGCTTCGAGCAGCTCATAACCCTGTAAATCCTGTTGCACCACATCCTGCAAGGCCAGCGCCCGGATTCTCGGCAACGGCACGTTATCCAGCTTGATACGCCCTGATGAAGACAGCGGATTAAGGCCGATAACACCTTGCCAATCGAGCTTGCCGCCTGAATTCAATTCCAGTGTTAAGCCGAAATTGGATGAGTTGTCCGCCGCCTGGGTCGTGAAATTTTCAATATTGAGATTGATAGGATAGACAGTCTCCTTTTCGGGACTGTTAAAATGGACATCTTCCCAGTCCAGTTTGCCTTCGGTTATCGACAGTTTTGCGATGTTTAGCGGGAAAACCGCAGTATCCTCCCGCTCGGCTTCGTTGTTGCTCTTAAACAGGTCTTTAAAATTGAACGCCCCACCCTTGTCTCTGGCGATACGGACAACCGGCTTGTTCAGGGACACTTTATCAATAACCAGAGCCGACTGGCTGATCGATTGCAGCGCATCGATGTCGATATAAAAATCATCGAAGAGGGTAAACGGCTGCCCGTCCGGCTCTTGGAGCTCAAATCCCTGTAAACTTAATTGCAGCGAAAAAGGATCGAAACTAACCGCTGCCAGCGATGCTTTTCTGCCGGTTTCCTGCTCGACAAATGCCGGTAGTTTCGATTTGACCAGCATCGGCAACACATAAAAGCCCAGCGCCGCATAAATCCCCAGAAGACCGGCGACTATAAAAACAGCTATTTTGATTTTAGATACTGTATGTCGAATTTTCATAAAACCCGGTGGCCCGCTTTAACTGAGCACCATTATATACGGGTGCTGACTCCAAAAAATGTCATTTATTTTTACCATGAAGAGCATGAAGGACTTGAAGATATGACTGTATTGGCTTCATGTGTGATATTGAGACGGTTCATAAAACACTCGGCCAATTCCAGCAATCCAAAACCAAGTGTATTCCGCACTTCAATTACGCAGGCAATCACCTTAGTCGACAAACCACTCAATTCTCCTCCCTTCATTATCTTCATGTCCTTCATGGTAATAAAAATAAGTTATAAGCATTATGTAGCATCAACCCTCTTATAAACAGAAAAGGCGGCTCTCAGATACTGAGGAGCCGCCTTTGGATGCTATTGACCAAACTTATAAATCGAGATACCCGGTCTCTTCGTGCAGAACGGTATCCAGACCCTGCACTTCCTCATCGGAAGTTACCCGCAGGCCTATCAATTTATCCAGGCATTTCAAAATCAGGTAACTGAATAATCCGCTCCAGGCCGCAGTAACGACTATTGCCAAGGCCTGAACGCCGACCTGGTCCATGATTGAAACGCCCTCGGCCAGACCAAGACCGCCCAAGCCGCTTGCCGCAAAAACGCCGGTCAATAATGAGCCGGTCACGCCGCCTACGCCGTGGACGGAAAACACGTCCAGCGAATCATCGATTTTCAAGACGCGTTTTACATACTGGGTCGCGTAAAAACATACGGCGCCGGCGGTAATGCCGATCACCAAGGCTCCTGCGGGACCGACAAAGCCGGAAGCGGGCGTGATGGTGCCCAGTCCTGCGACCATGCCGGTCACAATGCCCAATACGCTGGGTTTGCTGAACCGTTTCCATTCGATAAACATCCAGGTCAAAGCGCCGGAAGCCGCACCGATATGCGTCACCAGCATCGCCATCCCGGCGCGGCCGTCTGCGGTCAACGCGCTGCCCGCATTAAATCCGAACCAACCGACCCACAACATGCCCGCGCCGGTAACCACCATGGTCATGTTATGCGGCGGCATGGCCGTGTTGGGGAAACCTCTTCTTTTGCCCAATACCAGCGCGGATACCAAAGCCGCAACACCGGCATTAACGTGAATGACGATACCGCCGGCAAAATCCATTGCACCCAAATCGGCCAACCAGCCGCCGCCCCACATCCAGTGACAGATCGGCAGATAAACCATGATTAACCATAAGCCGCTAAACCACAGCATCGCCGAGAACTTCATCCGCTCGGCGAAACCGCCGATGATCAGCGCCGGGGTGATAATCGCAAAGGTCATCTGAAACATGAAGAAAACTGTTTCGGGAATATCGCCTTTCAATGAGGCTACGGCTATGTCCGGCAGAAACGCTTTTGAAGCGCCGCCGATCAGCTTTTGCCAGTCTCCGCCGTCGGCGAATATAAAACTGTAAACCCCGGCCAGCCAAAGCATCGAAACCAGACAGGCAATCGCAAAGCACTGCATTAATACCGACAGCACGTTTTTACTTCTAACCAATCCGGCATAAAACAGCGACAATCCCGGTAGGGTCATAAACAAAACCAGAGCTGTCGATGTTAAAACCCAAGCCGTATTGGCCTGGTTTAATTGATCCGCAAAAGCCAGATCGGGTAACAGCATGAGGCCTAAAAACAGCCTTCTATTTATTATTCTCAACAACATTTTTTTCCCTTGCGCCTTTTATAAGGCGTCTATATGGCATCTTCTCCGGTTTCACCCGTTCTGATGCGAATGACTTGTTCCAAATTAGATACAAATATTTTTCCGTCACCGATTTTTCCGGTATTGGCTGCGTTAACGATGGTCTCGACGGCTTTATCAACCACATCGTCGGCGACAGCAATTTCCAGCTTAACTTTGGGCAAAAAATCGACCACATATTCGGCACCCCGGTACAACTCGGTGTGGCCTTTCTGGCGGCCGAAACCTTTTACTTCGGTTGCAGTAACGCCGGCAACGCCAATTTCAGATAATGCTTCTCGGACATCATCCATTTTGAACGGTTTAATGATCGCTGTTATTAATTTCATGTTCTCTCTCAATTAGATAGCAAAAAGTATGGTAATCGGCTGCAATCATAGTGAATTATCAATCAACATACAATTGATAGACCGGATAAAAACGCCAACCTAACGTATTTTTTCTATCCTACCGGCGTTTTTTAAACGCAAAAACGGGCGCATTAAGCGCCCGTCTTTTCTCGAAAGACCTATTTTTTAAGTACAGCTCATCATTAAACTAAAGGTGATACGCTGTTTCTCCATGCTCGGAAATATCAAGCCCTTCACGCTCAACTTCTTCGCTAACGCGAAGCCCGATCGACATATCCACGATCTTGTAAGCGATAAAGGATACTACCGCGGACCAGACGATACAGACGCCCACGCCCCAAGCCTGGCTCGTGATTTGACCGATCATGCTGTATTCGGCCACGCCGTTGGCAACATAATCCCAAACGCCGGTGCCGCCCAGTGCCGGACTGGCGACAATGCCGGTACCCAACGCACCGATAATACCGCCGATACCGTGAACACCGAAAGCGTCCAGAGAGTCGTCATAACCCAGCGCGCTTTTCAGGCTGGTTACCGCCCAGAAACAAATTGCGCCGGCGACTAAGCCTAACAAAATAGCACCCATCGGGCCTGACCAGCCGCAAGCCGGCGTAATAGCGACAAGACCTGCAACCGCGCCGGAAGCTCCGCCCAACATGCTGGGTTTGCCGCGCAACAGCCATTCCGCCCCTACCCAGGCAAGAGTCGCGGCCGCGCTGGCCAGTAGCGTGTTTATGAAAACCAAGCCGGCAAGACCGTTGGCTTCCAGACCGGAACCAACGTTAAAGCCAAACCAGCCGACCCACAATAAAGAAGCGCCAATCATGGTCATGGTTACACTGTGCGGCGCCAACGATTCCTTTTTGTAACCGATGCGTTTGCCTATCATCAAACAACCTATCAATCCGGCGATACCGGCGTTGATATGCACGACCGTGCCGCCGGCGAAATCCAGCGCACCTTTTTGGAACAAAAATCCCGCCGTTGCGCCGGCCGCTTCAGCCGCCGCAGCGTCAGTATAAGCATCGGGACCGGTCCAATACCAAACCATATGCGCCATCGGCAGGTAGGAGAACGTGAACCAGATGAACATAAACAACAACACCGCCGAAAACTTAACCCGCTCGGCAAAAGCGCCAACGATCAGCGCCGGCGTAATGGCCGAGAAAGTCAACTGGAACGCAACGTAAATATACTCAGGGACATAGACGCCTTTACTGAAAGTCGCCGCAAGCGAATCCGGCGTTATGCCTTTAAGAAACATCTTGCTAAAGCCGCCAAAGAAGGCGGTACCTTCGGTAAATGCGATGCTGTAACCGTAAATCGCCCACAAGATGGCCATCATCGAGAAGATTACAAACACTTGCATCAACATGGACAGCATGTTCTTGGCCCGCACCATGCCGCCGTAGAACAGTGCCAAGCCAGGTATGACCATCAGAGTAACCAGCACGGTCGCGACGATCATCCACGCCGTATCGCCTTTATTGGCGGCAGGTGGAACCGGAACAGCAGCATCGGCAAAAGAAAATCCTGCATAACCGAGCAAAGCAAACAGGATGAAGGTAGTTAAAAGTTGTTTCATAGTTCCCCCTAATATTAAAGCGCTTCTTCGCCTGTTTCCCCGGTACGAATCCGGACAACCTGCTCTAAATCGGTTACAAAAATTTTACCGTCACCTATTTTGCTGGTATTGGCCGCTTTGGTGATAGCCTCTACGGCCTGCTCAAGCATATTGTCAGCCACAGCCACTTCAATTTTGGCTTTGGGTAGAAAATCAACTACATACTCTGCACCCCGATACAACTCAGTATGTCCTTTTTGGCGACCAAATCCCTTTACTTCAGTTACAGTGACACCTGAAACCCCTATATCTGAAAGCGCCTCGCGGACATCGTCCAGCTTAAAAGGTTTAACAACTGCGGTTATCAGTTTCATATACAACACCTCTAGTTAAGTTACTTGTCGATTTTTATAAAGCATAGACTGTGCCAAGCCTGAGCTGCCGGAAATAGCCTTGCCTGCATGGCCCACACTCGCGTTATTCAAGCCAAATACGCACCATAATGGCTCTTGGAATAATTTCTTGAACCGAAGTAGTGCGCGCAGATTTAATTTTTAATCGATACTATATATAAGGTATGACCGCCTCTCTCTTCGGCCGCCGCTTTAGTCCTCCGACAGGCTCAGCACGAAACGTTAAAGTATTGATTACGCTCGCGGCGAGCTCTTCGGCTTCGCCTCCCGGTGATCCTTGCCGAACCCATCAACGAAAGCGATTTGTTCCGCGCCCCGTTGACCTGAGAACGCCCTCTTTAGAGAAACCGCGTCAATAAAAAACAACACCTTCAAATTGCCCAAATATGAGCAGCTGAAATCAATCCGGCAAACATGGCTTTTTAAATTCTACTTTGTCATATTTAATGAACACACATATCCAGGATCGTCATTCCGGCAGGGATTCATGTCAGGCTATCCTGCCTGACACTCTTCGGGTTAATGCAAATCCGTTCCAGACGGATTTATGCCGGAATCCAGGCTCCATGGATGAATTCAAGCTTACCATCCATGCCACTGGATACCCGTTGCCCGGCGGGCATGACGAGCTTGCGTACAATCTAACAACGTAGAATTAAGCCGGCTTTCATGGCGTTACCGTAGCTTATCGTCGCCTGTACGGACAAAAAAAATGCGCCCTAATGGCGCATTTTTTATCGTTTCGAGCAACATCCCTGTTGCGCGGATTGATTTAAAAGTTGACTACAAAATCGCTGGAGAACAGGAACTGATCTTCTTTGTTATTGCCGAATGGGCGGTAGCCACCTGTGGCTGTCGTACCATCGACCCAGTCATAGCGGACGTTCGGCCGAACATTCAGCCATTTCACCGGCTTCCAGTTGATACCCGCAGTAATCGCGTAATAGCTGGCGGCGTTACAGGTGCTGTTATTCGCAGCCCCTCCAATCGCATGACTATTGCCGGAATTATCGGTCGCAGCGGCTACACGTCCCGGAGAACAAACCCTGAAACCGTTTTGATCGCGGAACCACTCACCACGCACGCCCGCTGTCAGATCGTCCTTGATGTCGTAGGTCAAATGCGTGTTAAGGCCATACCATTCGGTATCCGTAGAAACGCCACCCAATAAGATGCCATTGGCGAAGCCGTGGTCATGTTGCATCATCAAATGCGTTTTGTCGGTAATGTTGTGTTTCAACACCACGCTGTATAAAGCCCATGCCTGACTGCTGTGTTCGGAGGTGCCGCTGAACGTGCTGCTGACATTGGCCGACGTACCTTTGTCATCGCTGGTCCAGGTGACGCCGCCGAGGCCGCCCCAGTTACCGAGTTGTTTGTCCCAGCCGCCATCCCAGCCGCCGGTCGCGCTGCCTGTGACGGCGCCGCCCATAACCGCCCAGTTGTTATCGACCGTGTAATTACCCATCACGCCGGTATGGGTAAACGGTTCGCCATACTGCATGGTGTAGGCATGGGTGTAGAAAAAGTTATCGGGCGCAGGAACCGTCTCGTAACCGATCGGCGTATAAAAATGACCGGCCTTGATGTTCAAGCCGTTACCGATAGGCGCATAAGCTTCGGCATAAGCTTGCGGAAGCGCAATATCGTAAAAACGATTGTCATTGCTACCGAGAAAGTTAAGATCCCATGTGCTTCTATTCATAGGCACCCCGGAATTCACGTCAAATGAAGGCACACCGTAGGCTTGAGTGAAAATAGAATCCGTTCCGAACATCGCATCGAAACGTCCGCCGAAATCCCAAGCATCGCCTTCTGTAGCCACAGCCCGTTGAACGAACAAATTCAACTGATTCAACTGCACTTCGCCGGCACGGTCGCCAAATGTCACCGGGCCGTTGAAATTATTGTCAGGATTCGCCGCATTATAAGTAATACCGGCATTGGCCCAACCGCCGACTTTCAGCCCCCATTTTTTCATGAACTGGCTTTCATTGGGATCGCCTACGGTTTCCAATAGAGTAGTTGCTTCTGTCAGACTCTTCGCCTCTGCCGCCCCCATCGCGGAAATTAACGCCAAACCCAGCGCTAACGGCTTCAGCCCAAAACAATCAGGGGTAAAATGGTTCTTCATAAATAACTCCTCGTTGATTACATTCAATGCACAATATTCGATACTCGACAAAATATTAGCAAAGATGATGCCAGTTGTATTTATGCCAATATTATTGGCTTTAACGCAACAAGCCGTGAATGAATTGCACGATTACCGGTCAAACCCGCCCAATCATGCACCATAAAAGAGCAAAAAATTGCACCCAGTATACTAATAAGATCGCCGCGTCTTGTCGGCTATTTTTTTAGTGGCTAATCCAACAAAAAAAATGGTATCGTTACTCCCGCTTGGTATAAAACCCAGATTCCATATAACCTATATCTCCAGGAGACAACATAAATGTCTGCAGCAAAAGTACTTAAATTGATCAAAGAAAACGACGTCAAATTCGTCGATTTTCGTTTTTGTGACACCCGTGGAAAAGAACAACATGTAACATTCCCTGCTCATACTATCGATGAAGATACCTTTGAAGAAGGCAACATGTTTGACGGCTCTTCAGTTGCAGGCTGGAAACACATCAACGAATCGGACATGATCTTAATGCCTGATCCATCCACAGCGGTTATGGATCCATTCTTTGATGACAACACATTGATCTTGCGTTGCGACATCATTGAACCCAAAAACATGCAAGGTTACGAACGCGACCCACGCTCTATCGCCAAACGCGCAGAAGCTTACCTGAAATCAACCGGCATTGCAGACACAGCGTTTTTCGGCCCTGAAAACGAATTTTTTATCTTTGACGATGTCCGTTGGGGCACCGATATGAGCGGCTCTTTCTACAAAGTCGATTCAGAAGAAGCGGGCTGGAACTCAGAAAAAGTTTATCCAGACGGCA
>Ga0265297_10007968_pt1 | contig 14380 bp, 14 predicted proteins | sample Munlanlwell13791_FD_192502 | JGI IMG/M metagenome (GOLD analysis project Ga0265297, IMG submission 192502) | Leachate microbial communities from a municipal landfill in Southern Ontario, Canada - Leachate well 137-91 | ecosystem: Engineered > Solid waste > Landfill > Unclassified | place... | reverse complement strand
AGGAGTGATCTGGGTAGCGGGCGTTGCGTTAGTTGGCGCAGCCAAACTATTGGTCACAACCAGGCTGATACTCTTATTTACCGTGTAAGCGCTCGCATCTTGGCCTTTGGCTGTTACCACAAAATCGTACTGCGTTAAGGGAGTAGTTACAGCAGTAACAATAGTTAGATCGGCCACCATCGGTGGGATAGCCGAGACAGGCGAGAACTGGGCAGTAATATTGCCCGCCAAGCCCGTTAACGATAGATCGACCGCGCTAGCATAACCGTTTAATGGACTAACCGATATCCGATACACTGCCGTACCGCCCACTCTAACTGTGTGTGATGCGGGCTGAACTGTGACATCAAAAGTTGGTTTAATAACCGGGGTGGGGCTGGGCGCTACCACCAGTGAGTTAATCCCCCATAAATTAGTTCCTCCGCGTTGGCAGAGCAGCTCCAAACTGCCATCGGTCACTTCTGTATCAAAAGTCAGAGTGCTCCACTGGCTAGCTTGCGCAGTAGTGCTAAAACTCCGCCCGCTGACTGTTACCTTAGTTGAGAAAGCGTTGTCTAAACTACCACTAACCAAACTCAGACGATAGTTACCGTTAGCTAAACCGGTTACGCGGAAACGAGCCGAGTTAACTCCCTTATTTCCATCGCGGTTTAACTTGTTGTCTACAGCCGCACCATTGCTAAATACCAACACATCATCTAGCCAACCGTATTGGATACCAGCGTTGCTGGTCGGATACATAGAATCTCCACCATCAACTGCCAAATAATTATCCGCTAGTCCCGAGACATCTCCGTCGCCAAAATCAAATTGATACGTACTATCGACCGCCCAACTTAAGCTAACCAAAACCAACAGCAGAACACCTAAACTAACGAACAAGCGCAGTTCAGCTTTAACGAAGGTAACAAATGAGTGAAAGAGGTTTGGCATTGATAAAAGCTTACCCTCCTAATTATACCGTCTGTACCTCTTCGGGGGTAAGTGTAGCGGCCGATTCGATCGTTCGCTCAGTCTCGAGCGATCTAAATACCATCGTCTCCGGCTGGAAGTAGAGCTCTACCTGGCCCACCGGACCATTTCTATGTTTGGCGATAATAACGTCCGCAATATTGGGTCTATCCGAATCCTTCTCGTAGTAATCCTCGCGATAGATAAAAGCTACCACATCAGCATCTTGTTCGATCGAACCAGATTCGCGCAGATCAGACAGCTGAGGGATCTTTTTAGGCCGCTGCTCTACCGCCCGAGATAACTGCGACACGGCTAACACCGGCACATCCAATTCACGAGCCAATCCCTTAAGACTACGGGAGATCTCGGAGATCTCTTGCACCCGGTTGTCGGAGTTGCTCCGGCTCTCCATCAACTGAAGATAGTCGATCACTAACATATCTAGTCCTTTTTCCATCTGTAAACGGCGCGCCTTGGTGCGCATCTCCATTACATTCATACCAGGCGAATCATCCACATAGATCGCCAGTTCCGACAGCACGCTCATCGCGTCGTTAATGCGCGCAAAATCTTCTTCTCGCAAATTACCGGTACGCAATCGCCACGAATCGATACCAGATTGCGCGCTGATTAAGCGTTCGGTTACCTGTTGAGCGGACATCTCTAAGTGGAACATCCCCACCGAAAATCCGGCCAGCGCCGCATTTAGCGCAAAGTTGAGCACCAAACTAGTTTTTCCAATACTCGGCCGCGCCGCTACTACTACCAGATCAGATTTTTGAAAACCAGCCAACAAATTGTCTAGCGCTCGATAGCCGGTAGGGATCCCACGTAGCTCTCCCCGATGTTCATGTAATTTATCGATCCGCTCAAATGCCGCGCCTAAAGTATCTTTAACTGCCACAAAACCGCTCTTGAGATACCGTTGAGATACTGCAAACAGCGTCTGCTCGGCTTTATCTAATACATCATCAACTTCGCCGCTCTGATCCCGGCTTAAAACAGAAATACTATTAGCAGCCGCGATCAATCGTCTGAGAGTCGCCTTACTAGAAATGATCTCGGCATAACGCACCACGTTGGCGCTGCTCGGCATACTGCCAACTAGCTCAGCGAGATAACTTGCCCCCCCGATCGTTTCTAGCCGACCTTGATCTTTTAGCGTGTCCGTCAGAGTTACTGCGTCAATCGGACGTCTTTTCTCGTAAAGCGCCAACATCGCCTCAAACACCAACCGATGGCGATCTTCGTAAAAATCATCCGGACGCAAAATATCCGCCACCTTAATCATGGCGTCTTTATCTAATAACAAAGATCCCAATAACGACTTCTCCGCCTCTAGATTTTGAGGCGGAACAATAGTATCGGTCGAATTAAAAGGCTTAGTTTTGGTAACCATAGGAAGAAAAAGACCCTACATTATATCAAACACCTGGCCAACCTCCTGGATCGCCGCCGCCGCTTGCTTAACTACGCGATACTCTACCGCGATCCCAGTTACCCCCAACTCCGCTAAGATCGATAATACTATCTGGTGATTAGCCGCCTTGCTCATCACCTCCTTGAGAAAATCGCTTGGCAGATCAACCACCAACTTCCCGCCATCCAATACCGCTGAGCTACTTTTGAGCAGCGCCCCAGTAGCGGGGTTGGTTACGTTCATCCGAGCGCAAAGTTGCGGCCAGATATCGGCAACATTCACCGTCATTGGAGCAACCTCGGCCATATTTGGTTTTACTGGTTCGATCACGGGAGCAGCCGATGGCTTTACTGGCGCCGGAGTGGGAACAAGATGATCCACTGGCGCACTAGGTGCCACCTTGGCTGCTGTCTCTGGCAAAACTGTTACACACTTTAGCACCGCCATCTCCAAGGATAGTTGTGGCAGATGAGAAAGCTTGTATGTGTTGGTTGATTCGACTAACCGTTGCAACCAATTAATAATTTGGTTAACACTCACCGTGTTAACCTGAGCGGCCATTAATTGCTTATCATCCGCTGAGCGATCAACCATCTCGCCATTACCCAACTTAACCATCAACAACTCGCGTAGATAATTCATCCACTGCTTTGCTAACTGGTTAAGATCATAACCCTTAAAATAAACGTCATTAATTAAATTGATACCTACCATCGCCTGGCCATCAACTATGGCTTGGGTTAACTGCTGGATTACACTGCTATCCACTACGCCCAGCAATTTCGCGAGTTCGTCTCGATCGATCTTGCTATCCCCAAAACCGGCCGCTTGATCCAGCATACTCAAAGCATCCCGCAGACTCCCCTCCGCGTTCTCCGCGATCAGATCTAACCCGGCCAAAGTAATCTCAATCCCCTCGCCTTGGGCCACCTTAGTTAGCTGCTCCACCACCTCCACATGGGACAGATGATGAAAATCGAAGTACTGACACCGCGAAACTACCGTCGGTAACAATTTATGCACCTCGGTAGTGGCCAGCACAAAGATCACATGCGCCGGTGGCTCTTCTAATGTTTTTAACAATGCGTTAAAAGCATTTTTCGAGAGCATATGAACTTCGTCAATAATGTAAACTTTATACTTGCCCAGTGATGGAACCAGATTAACCTTCTCGATCAGATCGCGCACATCATCAACTGATGTATGCGAAGCTGCATCAATCTCAATTAAATCGACAAAATTGCCCTGGTCAAATGCCAAACAGTTTAAGCACTTGCCACACGGCTCGCCCGCTTGATTATCGGTACAGTTAGTGGCCTTAGCCAATAATCTAGCTAAAGAAGTTTTTCCCGTACCACGTGGGCCAGCAAACAAATACGCGTGAGCGATCCGACCGCTCACGATAGCATTTATAACTGTCTGCTTAACATGTGGCTGACCTACAAGATCCGCAAATTTTTGCGGACGCCACTTCCTATATAAAGCCCCACCCTTTGGCATAATTTCTCCTAAGTCGCACTTGTCATCATACCACAGGCCCGCAGGAGCTATTTGTAGTACACGCGGTCATCTATCCGTAAATCCACATACTCTTTAGGAGGAGTTTGGGTGGTCCTAAGCACCTTAACCAGATTATTGAGTTGAGTCTCCACACTGCGGGTGGTATCCAAAATTATCCTCCACCCGTCCGAAGTCACCACCTCGATCTCGTAAGTAGTTTCGGGGATCAATACCCGCCTCGCCGCCAAATTGGTTTTACGAGGCAAATTAGCCGACACCGCGGTAACAAATTCGATAAATTCCGTCGTAACTATTTTCTGATTTAAATTAACCGGCACATTTTTTAGGTCTTCTACCACGATCAACGGGCTATCTGCTTTAGCAATGTCATACACCACACCCATTCGGTTAACCATAAACCTCTCGTTATTCGATTGCCAAATAATAGTAGTTTCGTGTTCATCAATCACGGCTATCAGGGTTCGCTTTAAAATATTCTTTCGGAAATGTGCTTCTCGGATTTGAGGAATAGATAAAATCTGAGTTCTGGCTTTGCCGTCACGAAAAAGCAGTGCGTTTACTGGCTTAAACCCATTTTTAAATACCGCTTTCTGAATCTCTTCAGTTTCCACCAAATGGTTACCCTGGATATCAAACTTATTGAGCACAAATAACGGCGTGCCAAATAAAACATAGATCAGCATCGCTAGAGCAACTCCTACCCCCACCTTCATCAGAGGCGTAGCTACTGCCCTAAATGATTTGGGCTTAAATTTTGGCTGCCAGACTAGCCGCTTGATTCGTTCTCGCTTTGGCCGAACGATCTGCGGCCGGGTAGTATAAAACACCACCTTACTTCGATTATTTATCGAAGAAGCAGGTTTTTTTCTTTTAAAGATAAACTCTAGAGCAAACCCCCGTTTCATATAAATATCATTTTACGCTTCCGGCCCCCACGTGGCGGCAAACCGGTTGATCCATTCGCTGTTCTGCCCCGCCCCTAACGACATCACTACATCACCTGGCTGGAGACTATCTGCCAAATACTTACCGATCTCGTCAAAACTTTCTACCGCCTTGGCGTTATGGCTAACCAAATTAATTTCATCAACTAACCGATGATGGTCGATCGCCACAATATCCGCCTCGGTATCGCGCACCGGCAAAATAGGCGCGACCAATACTTCGCTGGCTAAATTAAAACTCTCAGCGAAACCCGGTAACAGCAATCTTGTCCGACTATATTGATGCGCCTGAAAAACCACCCGAATCGGTCGCGCGCCAAAATAATCTCGGGCTGATGTTAGCGCCGCCTTGATCTCGGTCGGATGATGGCCATAGTCATCTACAAATGTAACCCCGGCCTTTTCGGCTACTACTTCAAATCGGCGGCGCGCGCCTTTAAATTCGGTCAGCGCCTGGTTGATCACCACATCACTGATTCCCAGATGATGCGCCACCGCAATAGCGGCCAACGCATCTAATACCAGATGGCGGCCCGGGAAATTAAGGGCAAATTCCGTGTTATCCACCCTAAAACGCATCTTCCCACCCTCGTAACGCACATTGGCTGCCACCAGATCGTTATCTGGATTAAAACCAAAAGTAGTTACTGGCGCCTGTGCTCGCGCTAAAATAGCTTTTACGTTGTCATCGTCCCCACACGCCACTACTAGACCGGTAGATGGAACTCTCTCCATAAATTGAGCGAAGGCTTCTTTGATCTCCGCAATGTCGTGGTAATAGTCCAGATGGTCCGCCTCGATATTAGTAACTACCGCGATCTGCGGACGCATATCCAAGAACGAGCGGTCATATTCGCAGGCTTCAACTACCATATATTTACCGCTGCCAACTATCCCGCAACCTTGCAGACTTTTTACCTCCGCTCCGATCAGGGCAGATGGCATTAGCCCAGCCTGCTGCAACATCAGAGTAATTAATGTGGCAGTGGTGGTTTTTCCGTGCGTACCCGATACAGTAATGCCAACAAAATCTTTCATCAGTTCCCCAATAAATTCGGAGCGTTTATAAACCGGCACTCCTAGCTCGCGCGCCTTCTGCACCTCCGGATGATTTCCATCTGGGAAATTGGCCTTGATCGCCGAAGTGTAGATCAACGCCGCAATATCATTCGGCACATGCTCGGCCTGATGTTCACCCACAAACACCTTTATCCCTTTTTGCTCTAGCCGAGACCGATCAGGAAAATCGGTATTGTTAGAGCCAGTAACCCGGTGGCCCATGCCTAATAAAACATCGGCGATCGCCTGCATGCCGATGCCACCGATGCCAACCAAAAAAAAGTGTCGGGGGGCTAACTTTTCCACGCCTACAGTATAGCAAACCAATTATTGGGCTTTCTCTTCGATCTCGTGGACGATAAGTTTTTTGCCCTGATGCTCAATTGCATCATCCACTAGCTCGCCTCGCACCTCTAGTCTGGTATTTTTATCGGTAAACTCCGCGATCCGTGATTTAACCCCGGGGTCAGCTATCTTATCCCGCTCATACGGCATTAACCCAAACTCTGTCCCATCTTCGCTCACAAAGTAATCGTTGTACTTACTACCAGTAGGCGCAGATTTGATTGCACCAAAATACGTCAAGAATCCGTCATCACCCGGATTACCATTAATGGTAACGGCAAACCGATTGGCCACAGCCGATTTATCCCACGGCCGCCGATACTCCATCACAATATGTGATCGCTCGTCTTTAATTACTTTAAACGTCCACTTCTCTTCACCGCCGGCCCCCACCACATTTTTATCGTATAGCTTGGATACTTTATATTCGTTCTTAACTTTCTCTAGTACGTCCTGAGTTAAATCAACCAATTCCCACTTATATCCCGTGGTTTGGTTAGATGGTAAAACCACCTGAAAGCTCTCCCCAATCGCAATTTTATAATCAGCGTCCTTGCCATCAAAAGTTATTTGCGAAAGTTTTGGACCGCCGCAGCCTGCCAAGATCAACATCGGTAACAACCAGATTATTTTCTTCATATCTTAATTATTTTTTATGATCAGATTTAATTATAGACTACTTGCCTGTTAGTAGATAAAAAACGCCCTGGCGCGTACACGCCAGGGCGATCTAACCAATCAACTGTTACCTCCCCGCCCAGTGGAGTATTCCACCAGTAACAAAAGCTATCATCCAAAGTATATACGCCCAAACGCTCCAGCGATGGAACAGTTCGCTAGCTTGCGGCCGATAGAGCGCCTGGCATGCCCATGCTCCATGCGCAGCCATGATTAGCAGCGCCATGATCCCGAGCAATGTATGGTTGGTTAGGTGAAACTCGGGGGTACGAGCTGCCATTAGGCTGGTACCGATCAGGTCACAGACAAAGCCAGCCATGAACAGCCAGACAAATAGCGCGCATAACTCCCGCTCGATGTAGGCGCCCCACACCGCCCAGCTATAGAAGAGCAGGGCTAGTGAGATAAACACTATAAATCCTGCCATATGCTCCTCCGACAGCTACTTATTCTTGATTTTCCTCCCTAATCAACCTCACCAGCTGGCAAAATGTATCGATATCAATGCCCAAGGCCCGGACAGCGTCTAACTCCAACGCCATCGAGCGATGTGTGTAGCAAGCGGCGATGCCAGCATCCGTATCGGGCGCCATCACCTGCCAGCCTACCTGGTGGTCAAGTACCACAATGTCTTCGCTTTCCGGATCATCACCGGAAAGCTTAAAAAACACGCCGAAATCGAATATCTGGTCTGCCGCATCCAGAATACGTAAGCCCCCTACATTCGCGACTCCCCATGCTACCGCCCAGACCCCCGCCTGAGCTACGTGCAGGATATTCTTGAATAGTTGGAGTTTTACAGACGAACCTGCCATCAGCACATCAATATTGCTGCCCAACAGCCCTCTTAATGCCTTATAGGCACCAGTGGTGTCTTTGACCGATATTATTCTAGGTGTCATCTATCTCACCGTCCTTGATGTCAAAAAGATTCCGCCCTCACCCTAACAGAAATACCGTCCCAGTCAACTTATTTACGAGAGGTGCTCGGGGTGCTAGGATAAAACGTCATGAGGTCTGGTGCCTGCCCGGCAAAATCAAACCGACCTTGAAAAGGAGTTCTAACAATGACACCACTAAACGTGGCTATGCCGGGCCATCCCCGGTATCAACCTAAGGGTCTAATCCCCTTCTTCGGCTACGACTACTATGCCCACTGGCTACTGGTGGTAGAGCTTGCGATCTTCCGAGTCAGTTGCCGTTTCGGTCTAATCTCGGCAGATCGTGGCAAATTGCTCACCAGCGAGATCGAACAACAGCTGCTCAATCACGTTACCACCACCGAGATGGACCGGCTCGAGTTCGGCGATGAAAGCGCGGGTATCAAGGGCACCCACCACGACATTGAGGCGTTAAAACGAGCAAGTGAGCGATATCTACCCTCGCCGCTTCAGGTCTTGTTCCACTTTGGCGTAACCAGTTGGGATGTCGTGGCTACTGCCATCTCTCTTATGCTGCTTCGCTCTTATCGAGAGGTGATCCGCCCGCTGATCATCAGGTGGGGCAATGCGCTGGCAGATCGGACAGAACACTACGCCGAAACAGTGATGCTAGGGAGAACACACGGGCAACCGGCTAACCCCATCACCGTAGGACACTGGCTAGCCTACCCGCTCGGACGGCTAATTGACGTCCTGACGCACCTAGATCAGTTCGCCTCAGAACTAACCGGAAAATGCTCCGGCCCAGTCGGCGCCAGCAACGCAATGGTGGCTTTCGGTCAAGACGCCCGCGCGCTAGAGCAGGAGGTGCTGACAGAGCTCGGTCTGTCTCAACCCATCATCTCAACGCAGATCAATCCGCCAGAATCCTGGTCCCGATACCTACACGAGCTGGTGCAACTCACCGGTGTGATGGCGCAACTTGCCACCGACATTCGGCTACTATACATTCCGGAGATCGGTGAGGTCGGTGTGGCCACCCTCGGATTCGATCCGGCAGTCCATACCGGCTCTTCGATCATGAGCCACAAGCGCAACCCGATCGACCCAGAGAACGTCTGCGGGATGCATGAAGTGGCCAAGTCCCAGCTCGGTCTAGTTAGCTCCCTGGCCATCAGCTGGCTGCAACGCGACCTGGCCGGCAGCAGCGTCTCCCGCTATCTGCCGATCATCCCGATCTGCGCTACTTATGCGTTGCAAAAGATGATCAAGACGACTGAAGCGCTAGATATCAATACCGAGCGGACACAGCAGAACTTAGCTACCCAAGGCGACATCATCCTCTCTGAGTTGTTGCAGTTAGCCCTGAAACATTACGGTTACACCGGCAACGCTCACCAACTCGTTAACAAGTTAGTGAGCGAGGCCCAAAAAACCGGCAACCGTTTAATGGAAACAACTCGGTGCATCCTGGAGAACAACCGCACCGATCTACTCGGTCCCGACCTGGAACTGAGCGAACTGGAAACGTCATGGCTTCGCCTCATTAGCGACGAGGACGGTCTTGGTCTTAATTCGCTAATGCGAGAACCGATCCGCTACATCGGCCTCTCGGCCGATAACGCTCGCCGGGTCTCCGCACTATGGCGAGAACAGGCAGCCGCCTAACCATCGTTCAATTCGGAAGACAACAACGCCCCGACTCACGTCGGGGCGGTTTTTTATATCTATTGCATCATTACATCATTATTTCTGGATCATCACCCAACGGGGCGATGTCGGGAAAGAAATGTTGTTTGGCTTTCTCATAGAAATCGAGAATCATTCTTTTCTGGCCCAGCACCGCAAAATCGTTCGGGTTTTTGGGAGCAGTCACATCAGCCAGTCGATCCTGCAGCCGCTTAATATCTATCCGTAAAAACTTAACATCACCATTATTCAAAACAAAAGTTGGCACATCTGGATCAGTAATATCATCATCCACCCCTTCTAGCCCCAAAGTGGGATCAGACAAAATAGCGACCAGGCCATTTAATCGGTTAGCGGAATTAACATACCGCTGGCGACTGCTAAGAATACTCTGGTCTTTTTGTACCTCACCGATTTGTTCTAAAATGCGCGGCTGCTGCTCGTCTTTATCAATCGTACCGGCTAACTTAACGTAATCACTTAAAAAACGAGCAAAGATCTTAGTTCTATCCCCGATCATCTTAGTCTCATATCCCGCTAATAGCTCCGAATCAACCTCGGCAAAAACGAAGGGTTTTTTACCCACGATCTCTGGATTGGGTCCGCCAGCATCTTCTGGCATGCCCACAAAATATTGCTCATGGCCACTAATCATTTCTCATTATAGCATAAAAATATATATTAGTCAACCAGAAAACTGCCCAACCCATAAGTCAGAACCTGGCTCTCATACTATATAAATTGCTACTTACCGCTCACCAACTGACCATGAGCGTTCACCACCTGGTCAACTGAGTAGAGATACTTGCAAAAATCGCAGTCTGGATCGGGATCAGGGATCTCCCCCGCCATTAAGCACTCCTTCATCTCCACAATAGTCGCATCGACCCAATCCGTTTTACCCACATACGGAATCAACTTAATATCAAATTCCAACTTGGCGTCAAAAGCCGCTAAATCCCTCCGGCCGTTACAGTAGACAAAGTAGGCCGTGTCCGAAACCTTAAATCCATTTTGGCGGAATAGCCACTGATAGATCTCAACCTGTCTCTTGTAGCCATCTTGCCAAGCAGCGTTCAAATTTACTTCGGTATCTTTGCTGGTAGCTTTGTAATCAACAATGATCAACTCACCAGCTGGATTAACCCACACATCATCAACTCCGCCGTAGATCAAGAAATTAGTTGTCGGATGAAGATACTGGATCCCCACAAAGGCGTTTCGCCAAGTTTCTAAATTAGCGTGGCTATACGGCACCGCGTCCACCCCGTAAGCCTTCATCAAAGGATGAGCGGTATTAGCTGCCCGATGTATATCAAACTCTTTTTTTAATAACAGGTCGACCGCCGAGTTAAGATTAAACGGAAAACCAGGCGGCTGTCCCACCCCTAATCTCCGATCGATATAAAAACACCGCGGACAACTGATAAAGTTGTCGATCTTACTTCGGCTTAATTTGTACGGAGCGGCCGAAGATGGATCAAACAGATCGCGATCTCGTTTTCCTTTATAGTAATCAGACATAACAACGATTTAATGCCCACTCATCATATCACGGTCGATATTTTGCCTGGCAGCAGATCGTCAGCACCACTAATCTCATCCAATTTTATGGCTTGGGTAACCGAAAAATCGCCAATACTCGTTCGCCGCAAATTAGACAAATAAGCGCCCACCCCCAACCGCTCACCGATATCATGCGCTAACGAGCGAATGTATGTTCCCGCCGACACCTCTACCATAAAAGCCATTCGAGGATATTGATAACTGATCAGGTGTATTTTTTTAATCTCGATCGCCGCCGGCTTTAACTCCACTATCTTTCCCTGCCGCGCCGCTTTATATGCGCTCTGTCCATTAATTTTCTTAGCCGAAAAGATCGGCGGCAACTGATCCATCCGTCCAACAAACTTGTCTAGCACATCCCCCACTTCTTGCTCGCTCGGTTCTCTCTCGGAGATTGCTGTCAGCTCGCCTTCGCCATCATATGTATTACTCTCTTTGCCGAGCGTAACTTCCGCTTCGTAAACTTTATCTAAATTCTTAAATTTATCGATCTGCTTGGTGTACTCTCGGCCTACTGCCAAGATCAACAAGCCAGACGCTAATGGATCTAACGTGCCAGCGTGGCCGATGGTTCGTTCGTTAGTAATTCGCCGCAACCGCCCCACCACATCATGCGAGGTGGGGCCGATCGGCTTATCGATCAGAAAGTGGCCGACTACAGACACCGCTCTTCTGTCTCGGTATCAGTTGTTAGCTCCCCAAATTGGCCAGTCATCTCGTCATACCGCCCATCCGTGATCACCGAGGTAACTGTATCGTCTTTAACAGTCGCACTAATCGTATGCGCGGTTTTAAGGCCGTCTAACGCCTCGTTCACTCGATTGCCATAGCCACCGTTGCGCGCATCAAAAGTAAATTCGTACGACATCGACCCTTCGGCGCATCGTAATGCTACCGATTGCATAAACTGCAGATTCTCGCCATCAAACTTGTAAGTCGGCGCATTATCTTGGATCCACTTCTCGGCTATCCCGCGCCCGCCGATCTGTTGAGTTACCGTATCGCCCGGGGTGCCAACATTGTTAGATATCGCCTTATCACCAGGCTGACTAACCAGCTTAAGACCGCAGCCGCCAGCGCCAACTAATAGAATCAGCGAAGCGATAACAATAATGGATTGGCTAGCTTTGCACATAGTCTTAATACTTACCAGCTCTAAACATCTTGTAACGATCCTGCCAAAATCCACCGATCCCCATCATCATCAGTACGAAGACCACCAGACATCCAATGACTGGAATTACAGCGATGATCGCATAGACTATCGCGCCCACCACAAACGCCAATAGTTGGCGGGTCCATGTTTTATCAGCTTTTTTGATCAACCAGCTACCCACTAAAGTAACTGCCGAAACATAGCCGAAGATCATCATCAGGCCGTAGGCCAAACCGAGCAAGATCGATAACGGCGCACCGATGATCGTCACCGCTAATACAAACATCAATACAGGCACGCCAATAGTAAACACTAGGCCCTGCCAAAACGCTGTCCAATAGTTATGTTTGATCAGCACGATAACGCGCGACAATAATTTGGGCATTAACCAGATAATTACCGCCCCTAACAGCGCGAGGCAGATTAGCTTCCACAACAAAAATCCAATGCCCACGGCTGGGATCATCCACATAAACGCGTCCATCATTGGTACCGAAGACCGTTTAGCTTTCGAATGATAAACTACCTTTTTGGCGTATTTAATAAAATCTGGATTCTCTTGGGGCGCCCAGTAGCTTAACTCTCCACCGATCTTAGTCCCCGGCATGATTAAAACTTTATTGTCGGTTTTTATCTCTACATTCCCGCCGATAACTGAGTTGAGTGTTACCTCGCCGCCGGCGATTTTGGCGTTACCCAAGATCTTACCGTTAACCACCACATGAGCACTGCCAGCGATCAGATCGCCTTTAATCACACCTTTTTCACCAATCGTTAGATCGGCCGTCCCCACGATCACATCATCATCAACCGTGGAATTAATCACCACCTTACCAGCGCCGATACGCGCGTCTCCTACTATGCGATTATTAATGACGATCGAGTTGGCCCCTGCCCACAGATCGCCCTCGACCTGGCTATTAATCTGAGCATCATTTGCTCCGATGATCAGATCGCCATCAATCCCTGAGTTAACTATGGCGGTACTGGCGCCCACATAAGTATCATCACCCAATGGCGCATTGATCGTCACCGCTTGCTCGTTATCTCCAGCAATAAAATTTGGCGCTGCCCAAACTGGTAACGCCAAACCAACGGTAGTTAGTACCGCAAACATCAACATAAAAAGTTTTTTCATCATCGCCCCGGGATTTATTTTTTATATCCTCCTTATTATACGCCATAAATCGCAACCTATAATTTAGCTACAAAAAAACGGCCGTCGGGAGGGGTTGGGACCCTTAAAGCGACGGCCGTGCCTTTAGATTGAAAACATGGAGGGAATTGCAAAGTAACTGCTAACAAGTTAGCGAGGCAGTTGAATCTTTTGAGCAAATCCTAATCTGCGCGGGTTTAAGGTGATTATGCGCAAACAACTCGCCTGCCTCGCCATACCTGAATTGGTAAGCGCGCGACCGCGTTGTGAAAACGATCACGTCTTATATGAGATGTCGAGAGGTCAGGGCGAGAGCCAGCTAACTAACCTGTGAAAATAAGGTTATATGCGCTGTGGCTAACTGGCTCTCACCCGTGGAACGAGATATCCTTTAGTCCTCGCCTAAGTCAGTAATGGGAGGAATGACGGGACCAAAAGGGAATGATCGTTCCTTTTTCAAGGAGTAGTCTAATGAGGGTGGAGGTGCGGTTTCGATTCGACTCTACCAACCCCGGACGCTCCGGGGACGTGCATGTTCTAGTATTCTTCACAGGAGTCAAAATCCATGTCGAACCAGAGCCCGTCCACAACCGGGCAAAACCACATGATGGCCACACTGCGTCGCATAAATCTCACGTCGCTGCACCACACCTCCACCGAAACGCGGCAGGGGCCAAACTCACCCAGGGGCTGTCAAGGCACACCTCACCTGGTACAGCCTCATTATACGACAACTTCGGCCAGTTCAACTGGCTTGATAACCCCCTCACATTTTAAGGCCCGAATAAGCCTGGTTATCCCGATTCCAGCCCCAAATCGCGGCCGCATCTCTAAGGATAAGTATGCGTCCAACTCTGGCTCCACTCGGTCTCGGCCGAACAGAGCAAACAACTTAGCCGCGTACTCGCCATGGCTAACATGGTAAAAGTTTTGCCGCATCTCTGTTGGATTAACACTACGTTCGGCGCTGCCGATCGTCTCCATCCCATGCAGGATCACATCTACTTTAGA
>Ga0265297_10007967_pt1 | contig 14380 bp, 44 predicted proteins | sample Munlanlwell13791_FD_192502 | JGI IMG/M metagenome (GOLD analysis project Ga0265297, IMG submission 192502) | Leachate microbial communities from a municipal landfill in Southern Ontario, Canada - Leachate well 137-91 | ecosystem: Engineered > Solid waste > Landfill > Unclassified | place... | reverse complement strand
GAACAAAGTGTTATATTTACATATGAAAAATGTGAAACTTTGAAAAAGGATATGTAAAATGGAATTCGTATTAAAAATGTTAGATAATAATTGTACACCTGAAGAGTTTACTATAAACGGAATAACCGCATCTGCTGATGATTTTGGAGAAGGATTTGATAATGAAGATATGTGTGAATCTGATTTATGCGAATCTGATTGTAGTACATGCGATTCTGATATTGGATGGTATGGTTGTATAAATAGAGTTTTTGAATCTATGCCGGCAACACCTGAAGTTTTAAATTTGTATCATATTAACGAGAATGAGTATGAGCAAATAGCTTCAGAATTAAGTTCAAAATTATCATTGGGACATTGTGACACTTGTTTATAGGATATAAAATGAAAATATTTAAAAAATTATTTTCTCGTAAAGAGGTTAAAGAGGTTAAAGAGGTTAAAGAATTTACTGAAGATGAAAAGAAATTTAAATCTATAATAGAAAAGTTGGAAGTTACTTCAATGTTTCAATCTGAAGTAGCTTACAATAGATATTTTTTTAGAACAACTAATCTAAAAGATTTAGAATGCAATTTTTCAAGGTGTCGTAGTTGTCGTAATATTGTATATAATGATTATTATATTAAAGATCTTTTTTCAAAAGATGAAGTGAATAATTTATTTAATAAATGGCAACATCAAGCTAAAGTATATCAGCAAAATTATAAAAAACAAAAGTTTCACGAATTTTTGAGTAGTCATGAAAATAAAAGATGGTGAAGATCGACAACCATGCTTATTATGCGAAAAGCTAGTTAAGATAAATGATAAAACAAAGTATGTACAGTTATTAACAGACGGTCATATAATAAATGATGATAAAATTTATAGTAATAGTCAGGGGTTTTTTCCAGTTGGAAGTTGTTGTTATAAGAAACTTAAATTAACTTGGAGTAGCAATGTATATATCTAATTTTTTTATTTGTATTGTTGTTGGTATTGCGGCAATATGTCTAATTTTTTTAATAATTATGGCATCTCTTGACGAATTTTCTAAAAGTGATTTAGAAGGAATAGTATCTAATAAAGAATCTGAAATTGATTTCGAAAAAACGCGTATTTCAAATTATGGTGACATTGTTATTTTTGATATAGGTTTAAAACAGGCACGTTGTGAATTCAGTTCAACTGCTATAGCAGATAATATACCATCAATCAATGTTTTTATAAGTAATAAAGATTATGATATGAATGATTTGGATTCAATATATCTATCAATTTCTTTTAAAAATTATAAAAAATGGAATATAATTGGTTATTATCCCAAAGATCATTTATTAACTGTTATTTTGGAAAATAAATATGATGAAAGTAGATAAGATTTCTATAAGTATATTAGTAATTATAATTCTAATTAGTATTGTAATTGCAGAATGTTTTAATTGTAATTTTTTTTATACATTAACTGGAATGGCTGTAGCTGGAATTTATATTATTTTATTTGAGGATCCGCAATGAAAGAAGAAATTAAAAAAACAATAGAAAAACAAGAAGAAATTAAAAAGGCAATAAAAAAACAAGAAGAACTCAAAAGAAGAGTTTTGTCTATGCAAATAACAATTTCAGTAGCATTTTTAGTTATAATTGTATGGTTATATTTTATGCCATCATATTTACAATTTTTGTGCATACCTGCCGGTTTGGCTGCTGGTGTATGGATTAAACTAGGAACTGATAGTTTTCTTGAGTATAGAAAAGAAAAAAGAGATGTAAAAAAAATATTAGAAGGTCAAAATGATATCAGAATTTAAACAATCAATGGCGATAAAATTACCAATGACATCACCAAAATTGGCAAAGGCACTACCAAAATCTAATAAACAAGTACAAATTGAAAAGCCGGAATCAGTATCTGATGAAATAGAGTCATATGATGCTTTATGTAAAGATAAATCATATATCGAATTACTTAAAGAGTTACAAAGTTTAGTCAAGGAACGTCAAGAACTTGATAAAGAGGCTATAGAAAATCTTAAGACATTACGAGATGCACTTTCAACTAGTTCAAAAAACATTGGTGAAATAAAAGATAGGATAGATCAATGGAAGTAATTACACAAAAACCTTCTGATTGGTCAAAAAACAAGTGGAAAGGTTATAAACGTCGCCAAAAAAAAATTGATCCAAACATTAAATTTAATACAATACCTATTTCAGAAATAGGGCAAGTTTTGGAATGTATTCCTCTAAATAAATTAGAATATTCAAAAGAAAATTCACTTAGAGTGAATAGACTATTACATTTAATTTATAAAGATGGTCCAGTTTGTCAGCATTGTGGTATTGTAGGTACTCATTTTAAAAAAGCGATTCATAATGATCATCGCATACATGTTGATCTTTATTCTGATGATGATAAGTTATTAACTATAGATCATATTGTACCAAAATCAAAAGGTGGACCCGATGAAATTGAAAATATGCAAATACTTTGTTTTACATGTAATATAAAAAAAGGAAATAAATAAAATGGAAGAATTTGAAAAATCTAAAAAGCCAGAATATTATTTAAGTGAAAGCAAATTCAGTATGTTTATACATGGATGTATATTTGGAACAATACTTACAATAGGTACATTGGCACTTTCCCAATATATTCCGGAATTTTATTTACAAAAAAATCAAAAAATACTAATACAAGATCATTATAAAATTATTTTTACTGATATTAATGGAATTTCTGATACACTTGATTGTACTATTAAAAAAATGTAAAAATAATTTTTTTATGTCAGATATTTTTATTATATTTACATATTAAAAAAATGTAAAATTGTAGGAATTGAAAATATGCAAAAAGAAACTTTATTAAAAGAAAATTTGATGGAATATACTGGTTTGAAAGCAAAAATTACTGTATTATATGAAAACTATAATAAAGTCTATGATAAAAAACTGGCAGGATCATATGAAACAGTCAATGGTATAAATATCCATTATTATAAAGGATATAAATTGCACAAAGAAGATGGACCTGCTATTGAATGGGAATCTGGAGAAAAAAGATATTATTTAAATGGCATAGAATATTCTGAAAATGAATATAATGGGATTATAAAATGAAGCCGAAAAGTGTTGTTATATTTCTTTTAGTACTGACATTGTCAATACTTATAAATGCTTTTTTTATAAAATTACTGATATTTACAGCAATACTCATAACAATATGTACAATAACATTTTTAATAACTTTAATAATACTTGCATCTAAATTAATTAAATAACTTATAAAAAATAAAAAATAAAAAATGAAAACTGAATACGAAAATATAATAGTTGATCTTTTATCAGATATGCCAGAATCTGATTATAAAAATAAACTTCAAAAAAAATTGATAAAAAAGTTATAAAAAAATATAGAATAATTAAACAGAATAGTGTATTCTCTATTCAACAAAGAGTTTTATATATTTTTTGGATGACACTTTGTGTATGTGATACAAATATGATATTTCTAAATTTAGCTGAATGGCCATATGTCAGTGAATTTAATTCAAAAGAAGAAGTTTTATTAGCACTTAAAACTATAATTTATCGAGATTTTGAAATATTATTTAAGGTAATACTATGAAAGTACTTAATTTTTTATACCGTTATGGTTTACAAATAAATACGGTTGTACTTATATTAATGATGATTAATATAATGTATTTTCAATCGTTTCTATTTGTATCAGTACTTACTGCAATTAGTATATTTTCACTTATATGTATTATAATAATATCAATAAAGGGGAATGTACACTTTACAGATGATCAAGGACGACGTATAGAATGTATTCGTAACTATAAAAAATCGCTTGACAATGGAGAATATAATATAGAATATCAAATATTTTATAAAGGGTACCCTTTGACAAGAGGATCATATAATTTTTATCCAACGTGGAACGAAACTAATAAGGAACTTGAAAAATGAGTATAATAAAAAAAGATGCATATATCTATATTTCAGATGTAGATCATTATTCCAAAACACATGACAAAATAATACCATCGGACATGTCCCGGTATTCCGTCATGGGTTGTTTTATAGATCGTACTATATTATATTATGGCGGTTTCCTAGTTAGTCGTGACGATGGCCCGGCAATCAAATTTCCAGATGGTACATTAGAATATCGATTAAATGGATTGCTTCATCGTGAAGATGGAGCAGCAATAATGGATGCAAACGGTACTAAAGAATGGTTTAAAAATGGAAAGCGTCATCGTGTAGATGGTCCAGCTATAGAATATGTTGATGGATCTTATAAATGGTATTTGAATGGTGAATTACATCGCATTGATGGACCGGCTATAGAATTGAAATATTCTATTGTTGATAATGAAGGATATCATAAAGCTTGGTATTTGAATGGTGAATTGCATCGTATTGATGGACCAGCTATAGACGATTCAGATGGAACTCAGCAATGGTTACATTATGGAATGCTGCATCGAGTAAATGGACCAGCAATGATATGTCCAAATGGATATACCGAATGGTGTCTCTTTGGTTTGCGTCATCGTACAGATGGACCAGCTATAGAATATATACGTACAGCATTAAATCAACGTAAAGAATTGGGTGAGGCTGAACGATATTTTATTCAAGGCGTTGAATATTCTAAAAGAGGTTTTAAAAAAATGTTAAAACAAAAAATAAATAAAATATGAACGAATTAAAAATAGACTCATTTGTATATGTTATTAGTGATTCATATTCTAAAAAATATGATGTTACTGTAACAGCTAATTCATCTAGATATAATATTATTGATTGTTTTGAAGATGATAATGTATTATATTATCATGGATTGATTGTTAGTTGTCACAATGGCCCAGCAGTAAAATTTCCATGTGGTACATTAGAATATAGAATAAATGGACTTCTGCATAGATCTGAAGGACCCGCTGTAGAATTCAGTAATGGTGATAAAGAGTGGTGGTTAAATGGTAAGCTTCATCGAGAAGATGGGCCAGCTTTAGAATATGTTAATAGATATAAAGCTTGGTATAAAAACGGACAACTTCATCGAGAGGATGGACCGGCTTTAATTCATCACGATGGCAGTAAAGAATATTTTCAGTATGGACAAAGACACCGAGAAGGTGCGCCCGCTATAGAATATAGTATTAGATCAAATCAATATTGGATGCACGGAAAAAATATTAGTGAAGATATATTGTTTACAAAAAATGAATTGTTATCTAATGATATACAACCAATTAATGATGAAAAGAGACTTGGTTATTATGAATATAACGTTGATGGCATGCCTTATACAACAACAAAATTAATATTTGTTGATATAAATGGTACGTATATAATTACTGATAATGGCAAGAAATACATTAACTTCTCAAATTTAAAAGATATTGGTGATATAAAAAAATAAAAGCTCATATTACCTCTGAGTTCCAGGAGTTCTCAAAGTTTTGATATATTGATTTTTCACATTTTCAAATATATTTAATTCTTTGAGAACTTTTTTTATAAAATTGAAAAAATAATTTTTTTATATCAGATATTTTTATTATATTTACATATGAAAAATGTGAAACTTTAAAAAGAGATTGTAAAATGGAAATTTTAAATATAGAAGTAGAAAATGTTAGAAGTTTTGGAAGTGACATCATATTTTTTGATGTTACAGTTATAATTAATGAAAACATAACATTTAAAACAGAATATTGTAGTTATAATTTTTATACAGATGATGTTATTTTTTGTGATGAAGAATTTGAAGATAAACTTAAAAATTTTGAAATAACAATTACATATGTTTCTTCAGAAGTTTATCATTATATTAAAACAAACAATATTCAAAATGATTGTTGTTTTGATATTTTAGATCTCGACTAAATAAAAAAGAAAGTTTTGAATGAAATTTGAAGAAAAAGATTATATTGTTTATTGTAAAGATGAATATCATGATGAATTTGACCATGGTTATTATTGTAATAATAAATGTTATTGGCGAGGATATTTGGTTCATAGAGAAGACGGTCCAGCTGTTGAGTGGGAAGATGGATTAAAAGCATGGTGGTTAAATGGTGAGCGTCATCGCAAAGATGGACCGGCTATAGAATATAGTAATGGAGATAAAGAGTATTGGCTGAATGGAGAATATTATAGTAAAGAAGAGTATTATACAATTATAAATTTAAAAAAGAAAAACAGAGTTTTAAATGAAATTTAAAAAAGCTAATATAATTGTTTATTGTAAAAATAAATCTTATAATAAAGAACTAGATAATACTACATTTTCAGAAGTGTTTTGTGATAATGTTACAATTACATATTATAGAGGACATTTGGTACACAGAAAAAATCAATATGCTGTTGAATGGAAAGACGGAACTAAAGAGTGGTTTATGGATGGAAAGTTGCACCGTATTGGTGGACCAGCAATGGAATTTAGTAGTGGACATAAATATTGGTTTTTAAATGGTATGGAATATACTGAAGAAAAGTACTTAAAAAGAATAAAATTGAAAAATAAGCAAAGAGTTTTAGATGAAATTTAAAACAAAAAATTTTAATGCAATTTATTGTAAAAATGGATCATATAATAAAAAGTATGATAATGCCGATTGGTATAAACGGTATAATAGTAATTTACAATATTATAAAGGTTATTTAATTCATAGAACAGATAAACCGGCTGTTGAGTGGGAAGATGGAACTAAACAGTGGTATTTAAATGGTCAACTTCATCGAGAAGGTGGACCAGCTATTGAATGGAGTGATGGAGATAAAGAGTATTGGCTAAATGGAGAATATTATAGTAAAGAAGAGTATTATACAATTATAAATTTAAAGAATAAAAAGAATGTTTTAGATGAAATTTGAAACTAAAAATAAAGATATAATTTATTGTAAACGTGAATCATATAATAAGAAATATGATAATAATAAATTTTACACTGAAAAGTATTGTAGTGATGGTTATAAGTTTAATAGTATTGACAGAACATGGTATTGGCTGGGATATTTAATCCATCGAGAAAATGGACCGGCAATTGAATGGAATAACGGTGTTAAAGCTTGGTGTTTAAATGGAATAAGTTATTCTGAAGAAGAATATTGGAATATTATAAGTATGCGTAATAAAATGAAAGTTTTAGATGAGGTTTGAAGAAAAAGATAAAATGCTTTATTGTAAGGATAATTCTTATAATAAAAATTGTGATTATGGTGGTTATACCAATGGTTATTATTATTACTATTATAATGGTTTATTTTACAAAGGTTATTTGATTCATAGAGATGACGGGCCAGCAATTGAATATAGTAATGGAGACAAATGTTGGTATTTGAATGGAAAAAAGTATACTAAAAATGAGTATTGGGAAATTATAAATGCAATGAATAAAATAGACAATAAGCAAAGAGTTTTAGATGATATTTAAAGAAAAAAATAGAATTATTTATTGTAAAGATAAGTATTATAAAAATTTTGATAATATTAGACTTTTTCATTTTGATGATGATATTCAATATTATAAAGGATATATTATTCATCGTGAAGATGGACCGGCTATAGAGTGGGATGAAGGTGATGAAGAATGGATTGTAAATGGTAAATTGCACCGAGAAGACGGGCCAGCCTTAACATGGTGTAATCAAAATAAATGGTGGTTAAACAACAAACAATATTCAAAAGAAGAGTATTGGAATATTATAAATTTAAGAAATAAAAGTAGAATATTAGATGAAATTTAAAGAAAAATATAGAGTTATTTATTGTAAGGATTATTCTTATAATAAAACGTGTAATAACAATGATTATTTTTATGTTGAAGCACTTTATTATAAAGGATGTTTAGTTCATAGAGAAGATGGACCGGCTATAGAATATATAAGTGGAGCTATAGAATGGTATTTAAATGGCATCAAATATAATGAAAAAGAGTATTGGAAATTTATTAATTTGAAAAATAAAAGTAGAGTATTAGATGAAGTTTAAAAAAGAATATGGAATAATTTATTGTAAAGATAATTCTTATCAGAAAAAGTATGATAATGATGATTTTTATTATAAGAATAAATCATGGACTATTTATTATAAAGGATATTTGGTACATAGAGAAAATGGATCAGCTATTGAGTATGCTTTTGGTGATAAAGAATGGTATTTAAATGGCATCAAATGTAATAAAAAAGAGTATTGGAAATTTATTAATTTGAAAAATAAAAGTAGAGTATTAGATGAAATTTGAAAATGAAAATAGTAATATAATTTATTGTAAAAATACATTTTATAAAAAATTTAATAACAATACATTTTATAGTAATAATGGCAAATATTATTATAGAGGTTACGAGGTTCATAGAGTAGACGGTCCAGCAATAGAATGGTGTGATGATACTAAAATGTATTATTTGGATGGAAAATATTATACAAAAGAAAAATATTTAAAACTAAAAAATTTAAAAATAAAAAATAGAGTCTTAAATGAAATTTGAACGAAAATTTTATGGAGGCTTTAATGTTTATTGTAAGGATGATTATCACAAAGAATATGATAATGATGGTTGGTATAATATTAATAATCATCAATGGTATTACAAAGGATATTTGATTCATCGAGAAGACGGACCAGCTATCGAGTATTCTTATAATGTAGAAGAATGGTATTTAAATGGCATAGAGTATTCTGAAAAAAAGTATTGGGAAATTATAAATGCAATGAATAGAATAAACAATAAAAAAAGAGTTTTAAATGATATTTAAAAGTGAATATACAATAATACATTGTAAAGATGAATATTATAAAACATTCGATATGCTTAATACTAAATCAACCACATATGTTATAAAAGATGCAAAAAATAGATTTTATTATAGAGGATATATCATTCATCGAGATAATGGACCGGCAATTGAATATAGTACTGGACTAAAACTTTGGTATTTAAATGGAAAACATTATTCTGAACAAGAGTATTGGAATATTATAAGTTTAAAAAAGAAAATAGATATATTAAATGATATTTAAAGAAAAATATTATGGGGGAGTTTTATTGCTTATTGCAAAGATGAATATTATAAAGAATTTTATGGTGACGGTTATTATATTCTTAATAATAAAATATGGTATTACAAAGGTTATTTGATTCATAGAGATTACGGGCCAGCTATCGAGTATTCTTATGGTGCAAACTGTTGGTATTTAGATGGAATTCAATATTTAGAAAAAGAGTATTGGAAAGTTTTAAATATAAAAAAGAAAAGAAAAATATTAGATGAAATTTGAAACTAAAAATAAAGATATAATTTATTGTAAATGTGAATCATATAATAAGAAATATGATAACAATAATTTTAATTGTGATAAAAGTATATCTTATTATAAAGGTTACTTACTTCATCGTGAAGATGGACCCGCTGTAGAATACAGTAATGGAGATAAACAGTGGCTCTTAAATGGCATATTTCATCGTGAAGATGGACCAGCCATGGAATGGGCAAATGGAAGTAAAAATTGGGCATTAAATGGAAGACATTGTTTTGAAGAAGAGTATTTAAAGATAATAAGTTTAAAAACTAAAAAGATGATATTAGATGAAATTTGAAACTAAAAATAAAGATATAATTTATTGTAAGAATAATTCATATCAGAAAAAATATGATAATGGTGGATTTTATAATAACAATAGAATGCAATATTATAAAGGATATTTGCTTCATAGGAAAAATAAAGTAGCTATAGAATGGAGTGATGGAGTTAAACATTGGTATTTAAATGGGGTAACACATAGAGAAGATGGACCTGCCATAGAATGGAGTGATGGGTCTAGAAGCTGGATATTAAATGGAAGACATTATACTGAAGAAGAATATTGGAATGTTATAAATTTAAAAAATAAAAAGAAAATTTTAGATGAAATATAAAGGTAGAAATATAATAGTATATCATAATGATACATATATCGCGACATTTGATAATGATTGGTTTTATACATATGCTTATAGTGGTCCATTATATTTTAAAGGTTATTTAGTTCATTGCAATAATGGACCTGCTATTGAATGGAATTCCAAAGATAAAGAGTGGTATTTAAATGGAAAACATTATACAGAGAAAGAATATTGGAAAATTATAAATTTGAAAAAGAAAAGCAGAGTATTGAATGAAATTTGAAGATAAATATAGAATAATTTATTGTAAAGACGATTATTGTCAAGAATTTGATAATGATACATTTTATAAAATTAATAATATAGAATATTATAAAGGATATTTAATACATCGAGACAATATGCCAGCATTACAATGGAGTAGTGGTCGTAAAGAATGGTATTTAAATGGATTAAGACATCGTGAAAATGGTCCCGCTATAATACATCTTGATGGTGCAAAAGAATGGTATATCAAAGGAAAGTTACATCGTGAAGATGGACCGGCTATAGAATGGGATAATGGAGATGGAATGTGGTATTTAAATGGAAAATATTATGATGAAAAAACCTATTTAAAGATAATAAGTTTTAAAAATAAGCAGAGAGTTTTAAATGATATTTAAAGAAGATGATCTAGTTATTTATTGCAAAGATGAATGCCAGAAAAGCATTAATGGTATTTATTTTGATGTTGATATTAGTACTAATACATTATATTGGCATGGACGTTTGGTTCATCGAGAGGATGGACCAGCAATTGAATGTAATATAATAAAAGAATGGTATATTGAAGGAAAACGTCATAGAGAAAATGGACCAGCTATAGAATCAATAAATGAAAGTTGCAGATGGTTTTTAGATAATAAAGAATATTCAAAAGAAGAATATTTAAGTATTGTAAATTTAAAAAATAAGCAGAGAGTTTTAAATGATATTTAAAACTCAATTTAATATAACTTATTGTAAGACTGGATCTTATCAAAAAAAGTTTGATAATAATATGTATTTTTGTAATGATGATATTATATGGTATTTTAAAGGATATTTGGTACATAGAGAGGATGGGCCGGCTATAGAGTGGCGTGGTGGAAATAAAGAATGGTTTTTAGAAGGAAAGCATCATCAAGAGAATGGACCAGCAATTGAATATAGTAATGGAGATAAATATTGGTATTTAAATGGAATTCAATATTTAGAAAAAGAGTATATGAAAATAAAAAGTTTGAAAAGTAAGAAGAAAGTTTTGAATGAAATTTGAAAATAAATATGCAATAAGTAAAAAAGAATATGTAATATATTGCGGAGATGATTATTATAAAAAATGTGATAATAATGGATTTTATTATGATATAATATTTAATAAATTGTATTATAAAGGTCATTTAGTTCATCATGAAAATGGACCAGCATTTGAATCTATTAATGGAGATAAACAATGGTATTTAAATGGAAAAGAGTATTCTGAAGAAGATTATTTAAGTATTGTAAATTTGAAAAATAAACAGAGAGTTTTAAATGATATTTAAAAGTACGAGAGGAAAAATATATTGTAAAGATGATTCTTATCAAAAACTTTTAGATTCTATTATTGAATTTCAAAGAGATGATAATTATAGACTATATTATAAAGGTCATTTAGTTCATCGTGATGACGGACCAGCATGTGAATGGAGTGATGGGTCTAAAACATGGTATATAGATGGTAAAAAGCATAGAGAAGATGGATGCGCTTTGGAATATACTAATGGCCGTAGAGAATACTTTATAGATGGCATTGAATATTCTAAAAAAGAGTATTTGAAGATTATAAATTTAAAAAGTAAAAAGAAAACGATGGATAATATTTAAAATGAAATTTATAGAAAAAACAAGTGATGGATATGTTGATATTTATGTAGATGAAAAGTCTTATAATGTTAATTATATTAATTGTAATAGAGATGATAGGAATTTATATGATAATACATTAGCATATTATAAAGGATATTTGTTGCATAATGATATTGGACCCGCAATAGATAAGTATAATAATATGGATAATGAAAATATCATTAATATAGAAAAAAGATGGTATAAAAATGGACTGCAACATAGAGATAATGGTCCAGCCATAGAAATGATTACACTGCCATTTTATTATAAATATAATGAATGGTGGTTAAATAATAAACAATATTCGGAAGAACAGTATTGGAAGATGGTGAATTTTAAAAATAAAAATAGAGTCTTATATGATATTTAAACAAGAGTCTAGAACAATTTATTGTAATGATAACTTTTATTGTGGAAAATATAAAAATGAATGCAAATATTGTAGTGAATATGTATCCTTTTGTATGATGGCTTGCCATTTTAATGGATATTTAATTCATAGAGATAATGGACCCGCTATAGAATGGAACAATGGACATGAAGAATGGTTTTTAAATGGAATATGTTATACAAAAGAAGAGTATTATAAAATTTTAAATTTTAAAAGTAAAAACAAAGTTTTAGATGAAATTTAAAAAAGATTTAAAAATATTTTTTTATGTTAAAACTTTTTATTATATTTACATATGAAAAAATGTGAATTTTTAAAAAAGGATATGCAAAATGAAAAAATATGAAGCTTGTAAAGCTATATCTGGTAAAACAATAAAAACTATTAAGTGTACTAATTTTAATCATGCTATTAAAAGAGTAAATCAATTAATTTTAGAAGAATTAAAATCTAATAGTAAAGTTACATATTTAACAGATTTACCAGATGGGCCTGGTTGGTTTATAAAAAATTTAGATAATAATTATATTCCAATATTTTTAATTAATAGTTCAATAATAGATGAGTATATAAATCCTATATTATATGAATTTAATTCATTTAAGTTTTATAATATTCTTTTTTATATTAATGAATATAATGTTGATGTTTTCCAAAATAACAATTTGAAACAGACTTCTTTGCATATTACAGATCCAGATATTATTAAAGAACTTATTCTTGAAGAAAAAAGTGCATATGTTTTTACTGAGCACAATTTTAGAGAAGGAACATTTTAAAATGATATTTAAAGGTAATATTGGAACAGTACATTGTAAAAAAATATCTTATAATAAAAAATTTGATAATGGATTTAGTTTTATGGAAGATTATGTAAACAAAACATATTATAGAGGATATTTAGTACATCGAGAAGATGGACCAGCAATAATATGGAATAATGGATCAAAAAGTTGGTGTTTAAATGGAAAGCATTATTTAGAAGAAGAATATTTAAATATCATTAATTTAAAAAGTAAGCTAAGAGCTTTGAATGAAATTTAAAGATGAAAATAAAGTAGTTTATTGTAAAAATAATTCTTACAATAAAGAATTTGATAATAATACTTTTGCTGGTGATTATAGATATTGTCAATATTATAAAGGATATTTAGTACATCGTAAAAACGCCTGTAGTATTAAATTTAAAAATGGGAGTAAACAATGGTATTTTGAAGGAAAGTTACATCGTGAAAATGGACCGGCAATTGAACGCAATGATGGATCTGGAATATTTTTTATTAATGGAAAAGAATATACGGAAAAAGAATATTACAAAATTATAAATTTTAAAAGTAAGTGTAAAGTTTTAGATGATATTTAAAGAAGAAAATAGAATTATTTATTGTATGGATGATATACACAATTCTAAATTCGATCGCGGACCTTATTTTTTACGTGATGTAAATTTTAGATTTTATTATAGTGGATATTTAGTTCATCGTGAGGATGGACCTGCTATAGAAATGAAAAACTTAAATACAAATTTAATATTAAATACTTATAAAAATGGATTAGGTATTGCACATAGTGAGTGGTTTTTTAAAGGAAAAAGACATCGAACTAATGGTCCAGCGGTTGAGTGGATAAATGGACAAAAATTTTGGTATATAAATGGAAAAGAATATTCTGAACAAGAATATTGGAATATTATAAATTTAAGATATAAAAATAAAGTATTAAATGAAATTTGAAAATGAAGATGGAATAATTTATTGTGAATATCTTTATTGTAAAAAATGTGATAATAGTACTTTTTATTATCATATAAAATATAATAGTTTATTTTATAAAGGTTATTTACTTCATAGAAAAGATGGGCCAGCCATAGTATGGACAAATAATGCAAAAAGGTGTTGGTATATAAATGGAAAAAGGCATCGAGAAGACGGACCAGCTATTGAATATGACGATGGAGATAAATATTGGTATTTAAATGATATTATTTATTCTGAACAAGAGTATTTAACTATTATTAATTTAAAAAATAAAAATAGAGTGTTAGATGAAATTTAAAGAAAAAGATAAGATTGTTTATTGTAAAGATAATTATAATAAAAAGTTTGATAATGGAGAGGGTTATTATAATATTGGAGTCCCGCACTATTATAAAGGATATTTAATTCATAAAGAAGATGGACCAG
>Ga0265297_10007966_pt1 | contig 14381 bp, 14 predicted proteins | sample Munlanlwell13791_FD_192502 | JGI IMG/M metagenome (GOLD analysis project Ga0265297, IMG submission 192502) | Leachate microbial communities from a municipal landfill in Southern Ontario, Canada - Leachate well 137-91 | ecosystem: Engineered > Solid waste > Landfill > Unclassified | place... | reverse complement strand
GTCTGTATTTTATTCGTGTCATTTCAATTGTATCCGCAGGGGTGCAAAGATTCACCACTCACTTTGGGTAAAAAACTGAAAATCGAAACAAACACCTATCCGTTGACGCTGGAAGTTTTGGGAGCAGGGCTTTTCAGCATGAAACAAAAGGAAAAAGATGCCAAAATTGCAGAGCATAAGGCCAACATTCTTTCGGGAAAACAGGCAGCCACCAAGGCCACTTTTGACTATGTTGTCTCCAATGTTTCAACCACAGGCAACAATACGGAGTACGAAATCTCAACGGAAATAGGAGGGCAAACCTACAAAAGTTATGTGATGTGTTCGCAGGATACCTTTTATTGCTACAGGATTAAGGGCGTTCAGTGGTCAGTGTATAACAACGATACCATAGGTTTTGCTTTGCTGGGTGTTCAAATGCTGCCTTATACGATGAAAGTGGGAGATATTGTTCCGGGCTATATTGATATCGGTCAAGGTTTTCCAGCCACCGAAACCAAAAAGATCACACATAGTTTCTATGAGAATGAGACCAATCCGCTTCAATCATCCTATACGACCTATTATGGTCAGGTAACTTCAGATGTTACCTATACCTATACCTCTGCTTATATAAAAATACATCAGGGGGGTACCGTAATCGGAGAAGAAGATATTACCATATCCGGGAAAACGTACAAAAGTTATATAATCGGAACAGAAGTCTGGACCAAGTTCGGGACCAATATTGATGTGGCTGTTGAGGAAAAGACCTATTTTAATGATCCGGCTCTTTCTAAAAAAATCAATAAAAGCTTTCAGAAAGCTTATGATAAAGGAGGAAAACGACTGGATGCAAAAATCAATGAAATAACCGGGGCAAATGAACAAGGGTACACCGTATCCTATAAGGAAGAGTGGATCGTTCCCGGAATCGGAACCGTGAAAGGTATTAATTACGATCAGTTTGGTTGTATCAATAGTATAGCATATATCACCGGACTGGAATAATAAGAATTTCTTTGTCGCTTTTTTCTCCCTTTCCCTCCCCCTGAGTCACTCGCAGAGGACTCAGGGCCAATTTATATGATGTATTTGTGCTGTTGTAGCTCAGAGTCCCTTGCAGGAGACACTGGCGGAGTGAAAAGTATCCCCTTACATTTTTTCTGTACTTATATTAATTTCCCTCCCTCTGAGTCACTCGGAGAGGACTCAGAGGATTTATTCAGAACCAATTTTCACTTCCTTTTCGCCTCGCTATCTTTGCCTGATAAAATACATGTATTACTCTGAAATATTGTATCTTTGTTTTTCCCTCCCCTCTGAGTCACTCACAGAGGACTCAGAGCCAATTTATATTACCCACCATCAGAGTCTCTCGAAGAGGACTCTGATGATATATTCGTGCTGTTGTAAATTTGTGCTGTTGTAGCTCAGAGTCCCTTGCAGGAGACTCTGAGCGAGGGTAAAAGGAATCCTCCCCTCTGAGTCACTCGGAGAGGACTCAGAGGATTTATTATGTTAAGATTTAGCTCATCATCCCTAACATAAGACACTGAACGAGGATAGGATTAAAAATTATGTTCGACAACTTTTATATAAATTGATTTTTTCTGAAATTATTCGATCTTTGTTGTATCGGATTACATTTTTTTGAGATAGCCTGATAAAGAAAATGAAAACACTAAAAATCACACTCTTTGTAATTTTATATTTCACACATAGACTTGATGCTCAAAATCAAATTGTGGTTTCCGGGTCACTAATGAATAAAGAAAACATGGAGCCTGTTTGTTTAGCCCATGTTTATATCGCTGAGCAGATGATTGGAAGTATTTCGAATACAAATGGCGATTATACACTCCGTTTACCAATGACAGACAAATCCGACACCTTGATATTTTCTCATGTGGGCTTTAAAACGGAAAAAATAGTTATAAATTTTAACCATGATACACTGATAAACCTTTCTTTAACCTCATGTTCGATAATATTACCGGAATATATTGTCAGCAATATGACCGTAAAAGCCCTTTTTGACAGTGTCCTTTCCCATTTAAAAGATAATTACAGTTCAAAACCTGTTTTATTGGATGTTTTTATGCGCGTCAGGGTGGTCAATAAATCAAATCCGCGATCATTCAATACCGGAAATGCTTTAGGCGAATTTGCGTTGCAGATTTATAAGAATTCTTATATTGATTTAAACAGAAACAACAATCAGCTTAAAGATCAGGTTAAGTATATTGAATGGCAAAAATATGATTCGCTTTTAAAAAGTGAAGGTGATCTTTACTTTATTCTGTTTTCTCAATTATTGCCATTCATGGATAACCTGAATAATATTAGTAATAATTTTATTTACAATAAAAAATGGGTGAAAGCAAACGACATTTATATTGATGGAATAGAAACATATCAGCACGGTGAGGCATACAGACTTGTTTATAAACATAAAGAAAATGCAAAAGGAAAAGCATTTGAGGGTAAACTCTTAATTGATAAAAATTCGTTTGCCTTAGTATCTTATGAAAGATATTTCAGACCCGAAGGAGTGGCATATGAAGCACTAAAAACGGAACTATTACAAATGCCTTTTAATCGGTTCGAAGAAGCGGATTATATCAAACATGAGTATGAAAAAATTGGCAATACATGGTATTTAAAATCAATATATTTGATTTATAAAGAAACAAAACAATATGTTAATGGGGGATTTTTAGGTGAATCCTATTTTGAAGGAGTAAATGAAAGTTTGGAAAAGGCCTCCGTTGAAAGTTATAGTGAGGCAATTTTCGTTGTGACAAAAGTGGATACCAATAAGGTTAAAAAGTTTAAAGAAGAGGAATTATTGAACTTAAAAGATATAAAACCTTTCCACATAACAAGCAATAATGTAGAATTTCATAAGAAATATAATACAATTGACAACTCTGATTTAGATTTATGGATAAGAGCGACACGGGCAGCTTCAAAAAAATATGAAAAGAAAATCAGGGAGGAATTGGAAAAAGAAGAATGAAAATACCCTCTTTTCGATAGTATCATCTGCATTTTTTCTTTACTTATATTAATTGTATCTTTGTAAGAGATTCTTTTAAAAAGCACGGATATGAAAAAAATCATTTTACTCGTTTTCTTTGTGACCAACATGAGTGTTATGATGGCGCAGTCGGATAATTTTGGTATTGAAATCGGAAAGCCCTCTGTTTTGATCAGTCCGTATTATACCGATTGGGGCAAGGGTGTTGCCGATCTTTCGCTGTATTACTCGCATTCGTTTAAAAACACGGTGGCATTCGGGATCAAAATGCAATCCGATCTTTTTTATAATGACGATTTGTTGTCGTCTTATTATCCGCCCGATCGTAATTATTACAACAATTACGCGCTGATGCTCTTTGCTGAAAAGAGTTTTTTGTTCAGTAATTTGCAGATCAAACCCTCTTTGCATGCAGGACCTTGTTTTACTTTTGTCCATTCCCGTGATTATGATACCCGGATCCATCACAGCTATTTACTTAATTCTTCAGGTGTCCGTATTTTTCAGATTGCTCCTGAACTTAAGATTGGCTTTATCAATGGAAAAGCAGCGAATCTGGGGTTTTTCTTGATGCCCAAGCTGAACATCTATTCTTCGGAAGTACGCATCGGAACATACTGCTCCGGCATGATGACTTTTGGTTTATTTGCTGAATTGAACAAATTGAGCAGCCGGAATTAGGAGGCGGCCTCTAGTCGTGTCACGACTAAATGCTTCGGTGGATCGTTTTTCTTTTCGGGTGTTGTGCTTTTAAAAAACTTGTCGGTTTTACTTAGATTTTAGTCGTGCAACGACTACTCCTGAGGCTTTAAGGGTGAACGTATTAATAATCCGAAGACGCAGCAGTGTTGGGAAGTCGGAAAGGCGGGCCAAGGGCGGGGTTGGGAACAAATGCGTGAAAATTCGTCAAAGGCGATTTCGTTTGATGTTTGCTTTGAAGAAATTTGAAGGCAGAAGGAAGTCATTACCAAGGATGGAAATAGCAAGTAAAAGATATTGCCCATAGCAAAGATCGCTTACTTTGACTGAATTTTCCGCATTTGTTCCTAACAGGGTGGAAGCATCTTTCCGACAAGGGTTTTTTCTTTGTTTCGTTTCTTTTTTGGCCGCAAAAAAGAAATGAAAAACCCTCTCAGGGAAATTACAGAAGCTTAGTCATTAAAGCCGGAGTCAGCGCAAAACACAAAATTGCTCATTGCAATTAAAGATAAGAGGTTTTATAAAGCATCAATCCCTGGTTTATTTTACCTTATGCTGTTCCTTCCACATCATGTTAAAGGTTTTGGAAGGAGCTTTCAGGGTGGCTCTGCGTTTGTTCCAGGTATTTTTCAGGGCTATTTTGATCATGGAGTTTTTCAATCCCTTGTTTCCCATATTCATCAGCTTCCTTTTGGTTAACACCATGGAAACCGCAAACCATAACAAACGTTCTTTGCGGGGCTGTTGGAAATTCTTAATATAATATTGTTTGTTGCGCAACAGGAGTTCATCCAGCGGGATAAGAACAGGGCATACCGAAGCACAATTTCCGCATAGAGAGGTAGCAAAACTTAAATGTATGTTTTCTTCAAATCCGTGCAAAAAGGGAGAGATTACCGAACCGATAGGCCCGTTGTACACCGTTTTGTATGTATGACCTCCGATATTTTTATAAACGGGACAAGCATTCAGGCAGGCACCGCAGCGAATGCAGGCTAAGGCTTCTTTTTGCTCATTGGAGGCAATAAGGTTGGTTCTGCCATTATCAAGTAAAATGACATACATCCGGGAAGGTCCGTCAGGTTCTTCATTCTTTTTAGGCCCGAAAAACAGCGTGTTATAAGTGGTGATATTCTGTCCCGTTCCTGCTGTGGCTAGCAAGGGGAGAAACAAGGATAGGTCGTTGATGGATGGGATCACTCTTTCGATACCGGCAATCACTATATGCACTTTGGGAAGGGAAGTGGACATGCGGGCATTCCCTTCATTTTCGGTAACGGAAACAGCACCCACATCAGCAATGATGAAATTGGCTCCCGTAATACCGGCATCGGCATTGATGAATTTATTTCTTAAAATCCTGCGGGCTTCCATAGTAAGTTGTTCGGGAGTCAGGTCAGGGGCAGTCCCCAGCTTTTGATGAAAAAGTTCAGCAACATCTTCCTTGGATTTGTGCATGGCAGGGGTGACAATGTGATAGGGCGGTTCGTTATTGACCTGTACAATGAATTCACCGAGGTCGGTTTCGACCACTTCGATGCCATAGCCTTCTAGGTAAGGATTAAGATGGATCTCCTCGGTAACCATGGATTTGGATTTGACCACCAGTTTACAGGCATTCTGCTTTAAAATCTCAGTGATGAGTTCGTTGGCTTCCTTAGCGTCTTCTGCCCATAGCACTTCGCCACCGTTTCGTTTGAATTTTACTTCGAAATCGAGCAAGTATTTTTCGAGGTTGTTAACTGCTTTCCTTTTTATGTAGGAGGCTTGTTCGCGGGCAAGCTCGTAGTCGCTGAATTGTTGTCTGCCTTTCGGGACATTTTCGTTGTAACGGGAAATGTTAAAATTGATTCTGTTGCGATGTCCCAGGTCAAAGGCTTTTTCGGCTTCGGAAAGAAATGCTTTCAGATTTTTCATGCGACAAAATTGAGGAATTATATGTTAACGCAAAAATTAAAACGGATGTTTGAGTGTAATTTTACCTGCTGTCAGTTATGAGTCACATTCCAGATCATCAATTTTACCAATCCTTCGATTATGCCGACCCCCTTCAAAAACTGCATTTAAAAAGGTATGAACAATAGAACTTGCGTCATCTTCACTTACAAAACGTGCAGGAATTGCTAAAATATTCGCATTATTATGCTGTCGTGCTAAAGCAGCTAACTCAGGATTCCAGCATAAGGCCGCCCGAATATGTTTGTGTTTGTTGGCAGTCATGGCGGCACCGTTCCCGCTCCCGCAAATAATGATTCCCAGTTCGGAATCCTGCTTTTCGACAGCACAAGCTACAGGATGAATATAGTCCGGATAATCACAAGATTCCTCGGAAAAGGTGCCAAAATCTTTTACCGAATGACCTTCAGCCTGCAATATGGCCACTAATTTATTTTTCAATTGAAATCCTGCATGATCACTTCCTAAGGCGATCTTATACTTTGTCATGGCTAATTTTATTTTTCTGTCTTTTGTTTATCATTAATTTATTGAGAAATTTGACGCTGTAAATCTACATATTATTTTAGTAACAGATGCGTTTGGGTTTAATCTTTTTACTGGGCTTTTTAGCTGTTTTAAAACCTGCCATTACACAGGCACAGATTGATATGGATATCGAAGATGCCGTTGTGGAAAGTAAAAATAAATCGCATTTTTCTGTCCGTACTGCTATTACAAGCCCTTTTTTGGTTAACATGCCTTCCAATGTGGTGAGCAAACCCTTCAGTAATTTGGGGATAGAAGGAAGTTTTCTTTTCAGCATGAACAGGCATACGGAACAGTTCAACATGACCACCGGTTTGATTCTCAGTTTTAACAACTATACATCCAATGTCAGTTCCTGGCTCTTTAACAGGGATTCACTTAGTGAAGAATATGTACCTGTCGTTTATCCTGAAAATTCCGCATACAAAAAAAACAAAATGTCCTGGAGTTATTTGCGTTTACCCGCTGAAATGAACCTTCGATTCGGCAACAAAGCCGACAAACAATTCGGGATTGATATGGGAGCCTATATCTCCTTATTGCTCACTGCCTGCAATATTTATATTGTTGACCTTACAAAAACAAAAACAATTTGTAGAAATCAACTCAACCCGTTTGCATTTGGCGTTCATTCTTCCCTTGTTTACGGCAAGCTTTCGTTGAAAGCAAGTATGGACATCAATTCCTTATTCAGAAGCGAGAATGCGCCCAACGTGCAACTTTTTACGCTTGGATTGTCCTATACGTTCATTCCACCAATAATGTAAATTTTATGAAAGAAAAAATATTAAAAGCATTAAGTAAAGTCATTGATCCGGATTTAAAAGATAATCTGGTGAAATTAAACATGATTGATAAACTGCAAGTGGATGGCGACCGGGTAAATTTTACCATTGTGTTGACCACGCCAGCCTGTCCGTTAAAAAGCCGCTTTAAAGAAGAATGCGAGAGATATATTCATGAGGATGTTGATCCGAAGCTGAAGGTAGAAATTGCATTCGATTCCAGGGTTGAATATGCCAAAAGGCAAAACATGGATAAACTGGTGCAGGTAAAGAACATGATTGCCGTAGCTTCCGGAAAGGGAGGTGTCGGTAAATCCACCATAGCGGTAAACCTGGCCCTGGCACTTTCCGGTTTTGGAGCAAAAGTCGGTTTGCTTGATGCCGACATGAACGGGCCTTCCATACCGGTGATGCTGGGCATTGAAAACGAACAACCCGAGCTGAAGGTAAGCGATGGAAAAAATATTATGATCCCGGTGGAGGTTCACGGAATAAAGGTCATGTCGCTGGGTATGCTGATGCCAATGGATAAACCTGTTGTCTGGCGCGGGCCCATGCTCAGTAATGGTTTGTCGCAAATGATACTCGACACCAATTGGGAGGATTTGGATTATCTGATTGTTGATCTTCCTCCCGGTACAGGGGATATTCATATTACCCTTTGCCAGCAAATGCCCCTGACCGGAGCGTTGATCGTCACCACACCACAACGGGTATCGCTGACTGACACGATTAAAACGGTCGAAATGTTCAAACTGGATAAAATGGACATTCCTATTCTTGGTATTGTTGAGAATATGTCTTATTTTACACCCAAAGAGTTACCGGACAATAAATACTTTATCTTTGGCAAGGGTGGGGGAGAACTGTTGGCAAAGAAATATAAGGTTCCTCTACTCGCTTCTTTCCCTCTTGTTATGGGCATAACGGATAATTCCGATTCCGGTTTGCCAACATTTTTATGTAAGGATAATGAAATTATTAAAAAAGAATTTTTAAACCTGGCACAACGAATGGTACAAAATATTGCCATTCTGAATGCCATGAGAAAATAAAAAATAGTGAAATTATGGAACGTAATGCGTTATTTCCAGGTTCTTTTGATCCGGTCACCCTCGGTCATTATGATATTGTTCTAAGGGCTTCTGCACTTTTCGACAAACTTTATGTGGCCATAGGCACCAATTCTCAAAAACCTCGCTATTTCCCTCTTGATGTTTCTTTAAAAATGCTGGATGCTACTTTTGCAGGTTTCCCGAATATTGAGATTGTGCATTACAATATACTTACGGTAGATTTTTGCAAAAAGCTGGGTGTCAACTACATTGTGCGAGGTATTCGAAATATAAGCGATTTTGAGTTTGAACGTTCACTGGCGTATGCTAATCGTAAAATGAATGAAGAGTTGGAAACCATTTTTCTGGACTCTAAACCGGAATATGTACCGATAAGTTCCACAATAATCAGAGATATATTGAAGAATAAGGGGGATATTTCAGATTTTGTACCGGAGGAAATACTTGAGTTTATTTAAGATTTTCCGCTTGACAATTTATTTTATCTCATCAATACTTTCCATACCTTTCGTAATAGCTTCTTCGTTAAGGGAAACCAAGTGATGGTAACGTTCTGGTAAGCTTTTCTTTATTCCTTTAATCACATTTTCCATTTTTACGATGGGTTTGATCTTTAGGAAACCGCCTAAAACGATCATATTGAAAATTTTGGTATTACCCATTTGAACGGATGCTTCTGCTGCTTTTATCTGGTATATTTTGATGTCCTTACGTTCCGGATGACGAGTTATTCCGTTTGGATCATAAATTAATGTTCCTCCCGGTTTAACTGTTTTCTCAAATTTATCCATAGACTGCTGATTCAGAATAATGGCTGTATCAAAAGAATTCAGAATAGGAGAACTAATTCTTTCTTCGCTGAGAATTACGGTAACATTGGCCGTACCTCCTCTCATTTCAGGTCCGTAAGAGGGCATCCAGCTAACTTCCTGATTTTGCATTATACCTGAATAGGCGAGTATTTTCCCCATGGATAAAACACCCTGTCCGCCAAAACCTGCAATTATAATTTCTTCAGTCATGATCTTGTTTTTTACTGTTTGGAAACAATTACACCTTCATCTTTAATATCTCCTAAAGGATAATAAGGAAACATATTTTCTTCCATCCATTTATTGGCTTTTACAGGAGTCATCTTCCATCCGGAATTACAGTTGGAAACGATTTCTACAAAAGATACTCCTTTATTTAATGCTTGATAATCAAATGCTTTACGGATCGCTTTTTTCGCTTTTCTGACATTAGCCGGAGTGTGGACGGATTGTCTTGAAACAAAATAAGTACCGGGTAGCTGAGCGACAAGCTCTGTAATTTTAAGTGGATTTCCCATGATGGATACTTCCCTTCCATAAGGAGAAGTGGATGATCGCATTCCGGGAAGTGTTGTCGGTGCCATCTGGCCTCCCGTCATGCCATAGATCCCGTTGTTTATGAAAATGATGGTAAAATGTTCTCCCCGGTTACAGGCATGTATAGTTTCAGCCGTACCAATAGCAGCGAGATCCCCGTCTCCCTGATAGGTGAAGATGAATTTTTCGGGCATTATTCGTTTCAGGGCGGTAGCCAAAGCAGGGGCTCTTCCATGAGCAGCCTGAAGCATATCAATATTCATAAACTCATAAGCCAGCACAGAGCAACCGACCGGGGCCACACCAATTGTATTGGCTTGTGCATCCAGTTCTTCAATAACTTCCATGATAAGTCGGTGGGCAGTGCCATGACCACATCCCGGACAATAGGAAAGTGCTTTTTGAGTGAGTAAATCTGTCTTTTTATAAACCAGGTTTTCCGGTTTTACAAATTCTTCAAGTGATATATTCTGTGCCATGATTATCCTCCTATAATTTGTTTTTTTAAGGCAACAACAACTTCGTCAGGTGAGGGAATTATTCCTCCCATTCTCCCGTAATGTTCAACCTTTACTGACCCATTAACAGCAAGACGAACATCTTCAATCATTTGCCCGGCATTCATTTCTACGGTCAGAATACCTTTTACTTTTTCTGCCAGGTCTTTAATCGGTTTTGATGGAAAAGGAAAAAGCGTGATCGGGCGAAGAAGGCCCACTTTTATGCCGCTTGCTCTTCCGATGTCAACTGCTTTTTGACAGATGCGGGCTGCTGAACCGAAAGCTACAATAAGATATTCGGCATCTTCGCAACTGAATTGTTCGAACCTGACTTCCTCTTCTCTCATCTTTTGATATTTTCCCTGCAACTTTTGATTGTGAATTTCTTGTTTTCCTGAATCCAGTTCCAGTGAGGTAATAATATTTCGTTCGCGATCCGGAGTTTTTCCGGTTGTCGCCCAAGGTGACATTTTTACAACTTCTTCATGAGTCCATCTGGATTCTTGCTCAAATAATTCCACTTTTTCCATCATCTGTCCGATTATACCATCTGAAAGCAACATTACCGGATTGCGATATTTAAAGGCCAGCTCAAAGCCCAATTTGGCGAAATCGGCCATTTCCTGCACGGATGAAGGGGCGAGAACAAGAAGTTGATAATCTCCGTGTCCACCTCCTTTGGTAGCCTGGAAATAATCAGACTGAGAAGGCTGTATGGTTCCTAATCCGGGCCCTCCGCGGGTAACATTTAAAATAAGCAAAGGTAATTCTGCTCCAGCCATATAAGATATGCCCTCCATCTTTAAGCTGATACCAGGACTTGAAGAGGAAGTAACCACTCTTCTACCTGCAGATGCTCCACCATAACACATGTTGATGGCTGCCACTTCACTTTCTGCTTGCAAAACAACCATTCCTGTTCTTTCCCAAGGCTTTTCTCCCATCAAATATTCAAGCACTTCGCTTTGAGGGGTGATTGGATACCCGAAATATGCATCTGCACCTGATCTGATAACAGCCTCTGCAAATGCTTCATTTCCTTTCATTAATTTTAGTTCACTCATCGTATTTGCTTTAAAATGAATTATTCATCCACTTTTTTTCTATAAACAGTTATAACACCGTCAGGACATACGATTGCACAATTTGCGCAACCGGTACATACTTCGGGATTTGCCATATAAGCGTAATGATAACCTTTACCATTAACTTCATATGCCATATCAATGACCTGCGAAGGGCAAGCGGTGATGCATACCTCGCATCCTTTGCATTTCTCGATATCTACTACTATTGCTCCTCTTACTTTTGCCATTTACATTTATCTTTTAAAAAATCTTTTAAATCATTTACAATTTATTAATTACAGACCACAAATTTTAATAATTTACTTTTAAAACGATCAATTATTCAAAAAAAAAACGGGAACAAAAAATGGAATTTGATGAAATATGTTGAAATTGTGAAAGTTGCATTGCAGAAAGTGTAAAGATATTACCTGCATGCGATTACCGATATCATAATCTCGGAATTTAAAGGTAAGGTGTTCACAGCCGCCACTTCGCGTGCCGGAGGATGGGCTGCAAAAAATGAGGCATATACTTTATTGATTTCAGCAAAGTTACCCATGTCTTTTATGAAAATGGAGACTTTTACAACATGATCAAAATTAAGTCCTGCTTCAGTTAAAATAGCGTTTATGTTTTGCATTACCTGTTCCGTTTTCTCACCTATATTTCCTTCCACCAGTTTTCCTTCCTGAGGATTAATGGGAATCTGGCCTGAAATAAAAAGGAGACTTCCGGTATCAATAGCCTGACTGTATGGGCCAACAGGTTCAGGAGCTTTTTTCGTATAAATGACTTCTTTCATTTTATTAAGTATTTTATCAGTACGAAAATTATGAAAATTATATCGAAACAATAATGACTTCAATATATATTTTTTGCAAATTTGTAAATAATTAAAATCAGGAGGATTGGCTTATGACACTAATTTTGAACAGGAATGATGTTGTTTCAGTTTTGCAAATGAAAGATTGCATGACTGCCATGGAAAAGGCATTTGCTGAATTGACAAATGGTACAGCGGTTTTACCTTTACGAACAGCTATTACACCTCCCGAAGGTTTATCCCTTTATATGCCTGCATACCTGAAAGAAATGGGTGCTTTGGCATGCAAGGTAGTCACAGTTTACAAAAACAATCCATCCAAATTCCAGTTGCCTACCACTATTGGTAAGGTATTATTACAGGAACCGGAAACCGGGGAAGTAATCTGCATCATGGACGGAGGATATCTGACCGCAGTGCGGACAGGAGCTGTTAGTGGGGTGGCTACTCAATATCTGTCGAGAAAGGATAAGGATCAGGTGGTGGCTGTATTTGGTGCCGGAGTGCAGGCAAAAATGCAGTTGTGGGCAGTAGCGGAAGCAAGAAAACTGAAAAAAGCCATGGTGTATGATCTTAATCAGGAAGCGGCTGAAAATTTTGCCGGAGAGATGACCGATAAACTGCATGTAATGGTGGAGGTTGTGAGAAATCCGGACATGATGTACGAAGCCGACATTATTTGCCTTGCTACCTCCGCCTCACAGCCTATCATTGATGGAAGTAAGATTAAAGAAGGAACGCATATAAACGGAATCGGAAGTCATACACCCAATGCGCGTGAGCTTGACACCCTATCCGTAAAGAGGTCAAAATTTATCGGAGATTCCAGGGAAGCTTGTTTTAAAGAAGCCGGTGATATTATCATTCCGGTGACAGAAGGGGCTATAAGTGAAGATCATTTTTACGCAGAACTGGGTGAGATTATTACAGGGAAAAAACCTGGAAGGGTGAATGATAATGAAATCACTTTATTTAAATCCAACGGACTTGCCATACAGGATGCAGCCACTGCCAAATTAGTCTATGAAAAGGCACTTGAAAAAAAATTAGGCCAGCAGATAACCATATAATAATGAGTATGTTAAGTAAAGATAAATATTACGAAGCTTTTGGAGACTTGCTGTATGCCATGGCATTGGCTGACGGAGGCATTCAGGAAGTAGAGGAAATTACAATGAGAGAACGCTTGCAGCATTATCCGGAATCCCAGAAGATCATTGATCGCTTTTTCCGGAATAAGGAGGAAAATAATACAGTCGCTTTTTCATATATGAAAGCGATAGAAGTATGCAAGGTACATGGCCCTGATCCCGAATACGCATTCTTACTGGAATTGCTGGTAGCTGTTGCCCGGGCTTATATGGGAATTGTTCCGGAAGAGCGGAAAATCCTGGATACTTTTATCAGAGATTTGAAAAATGCGTTTAAAGCGGATGAACAGTCTTGCTAAACCAAAAAGGATTTGAAACTAAACTTTGCTTTCGAATGATCGTTTGAGAGTACATGCATAAAATCAGGTGACAACAGGGTATTAAAAAAAATCCCGACTTTGCAGCCGGGATTTTTTATTTCAGGTTTAGTTGAAATTATGCCTCGTCTTCTTCTTTTTTCGGAGCGGCTTTCTTTTTCTTCTTTGCTGTTTCAATAGCTTCTTCTTCCGTAAGCTTTTCTTTCAGTTCCTGCAAGATATCCTGCTCACTTCCCAAAGTTGATTTTTGGATTTTGGAACGAACACGGCTGATGGCTTTACGGGTTTTATCCGTTTGCTTTTTCTTTTCAGCAACTTGTTCTTCTTTCTGAGCTTTTTGTGCTTCTTTCCAAACCTGAATATGCGAAAGAATAACTCTTCTGTTAACTTTATCAAATTCAGTTACCTTGAATTCCAGCACTTCATCAACTTCAATTTTGCCGTTGTCTTCTTTTAAAAGTTGTTTGGACGGACAGAAACCTTCAACACCATAAGGCATTGTTAACACAGCACCCCTGTCATCCACTTTTACAACAGAACCTTCATGAATACTTCCTATGCTGAACACATCTTTAAATGTATCCCAGGGATCTTCTTCAAGTTGCTTATGTCCGAGGCTGAGTTTACGGTTATCTTCATCCACGTCAAGAATGACACATTCAATTTCTTCACCCGCTTTGGCAAATTCTGATGGATGGTTGTATTTTTTTGTCCAGGAAAGGTCGGAAATGTGTATCAAACCATCAATACCTTCTTCCAATTCGACAAACAGACCAAAGTTTGTGATATTTTTGATAAGTGCATTATGCTGCGACCCTTTGGTGTAAATGAGCGGCACTTTTTCCCAAGGATCAGGAGTCAGTTGTTTCATGCCCAATGAAAGTTTACGTTCTTCACGAACAATGTTGAGCACCTTTACTTCCACTTCCTGATTGAGTTCTACATAATCGTGCGGTGATTTCAGGTGTTGCGACCATGTCATTTCAGATACGTGCACCAAACCTTCCACACCGGCAAGTATTTCAACAAATGCACCGTAATCCTCAATATTAACCACTTTGCCTTTCAGAATACTACCTTCCACTATATTTTCAGGAACAGTTTC
>Ga0265297_10007965_pt1 | contig 14386 bp, 12 predicted proteins | sample Munlanlwell13791_FD_192502 | JGI IMG/M metagenome (GOLD analysis project Ga0265297, IMG submission 192502) | Leachate microbial communities from a municipal landfill in Southern Ontario, Canada - Leachate well 137-91 | ecosystem: Engineered > Solid waste > Landfill > Unclassified | place... | reverse complement strand
TTGGAAATACATGGCATTATAATTATTGTTTATTACATTAGAAGTTATTTCATTATTACTGATGTTGAGGAATCTTTGGTATTTCATGCGTAATCCCTTGGCGAACTGGCCAATAAATTGATTGTTTGACACAATCACGCAAGAATCGGGGATAGTGTTGCTTTGACCGACATAAAATAAGCCATGAGAACCGTATCTGATAATATTATTGTTAAAAGTATTATAACTTTTACTGCCGGAACTGTCAGTTCCAATAACTGAAGCTACAATTTTAGTATTTTGATTGGTATTACCTTCAATAATATTATTTGTGAATGAGTTTTTGCGAGCCGAGCCTGAAATTTCTATTACCCTGCTGTACAAGAAAGTGTCAGTTCTTATGATGGTCAGCTTGTCAAAATTGATGAAATCAGCTCCGTCAAGCTTAATAACATAATTATTTGCAGCTGAGGCAGATGATGAAAATTGTAGTGTTACAGAGCTGACATTGTTGTCTTGTGGTTGAAATGTAATTGTATTAGTTGCATTTGCGCCGGTAATGGGGTTAATAGATATTTGTTCGGTATAAGTTCCGGGTTTTATTTCGAATACGACACTGCTGATAATACCTTGTGAATGTAAGTCGTTCAGGGCTGCAGTAAAAGTTTGATAATCAGAGGGTGCGTTTCCAATTGTATAAATTCCATTTAACTGTCCAAAAGTAAAATTTTTGAAATACAGGGCGAACAACAAAAATAGTAAGATGAAAATCCTTTTTTGCATAATATTTTTCTTCAAAGTTACTGACTTTTTTAAAAGGCACATATAAAAAATAAGAAAAACATAGAGCAAGGGAGCAAAGATTTAGTTATTTTAGCAATCTGCAAATACAAACAAAAAATATATTTTTTCTTAAAAATTGAATTAATTAAAAAAAATGTTTTTCTTTTGTAACATAAATTATAAATTTTCAGTATAAAACGTATTAATTAAAAATGGATATTTTTTTTTGTTTGTTTGTAAAAAAAAATTATTAGTTTTACCGTCGGAAATTATACATACAAAAAAGAGCACTTTCTCGTAAAATGATAAATAACATTATGAGATATTTAAAAAAATGGTACGTGATATTGCTTGCAGTATTCATTGTTGAGATAGCATTTGAGTCCTGTACAAGGCATTACCGCTACAAAAGGATGATAAAGCGCAGAAGAACTGCTATTTCAAAAAGATATCATTCACCTTATCAGAAAAAATTGAAGAAAAATATAATTCCTATTAACAAGAATTATATCATTAAAAACAAACAAAACAGGCGTGGAGTGCCGACTGCAAGTAAAAGAAAATAATTTTTTTACATACCACTATAAAAAAGAGGCAGGAACGCCTCTTTTTTTTTGGATTATTTCAACTTCATAATTTTTGTCGAATAAGTTGCGTTTGATGTTATCGTTTTTAAGGTGTAATAACCTTTTGATAAATCACCAATAGCAGAGATGTTTATACTGTTACATCCTAATGTGCGTAAAACTTTTTCTTTCTGATAAACCACTTTCCCTGTCATGTCATATAAAAAAATATCCATTGCAGTCGTATCGCTTGAATAAAAGATTATCTGAAATGTTTCTTCAAAAGGGTTGGGGAATACAGTCAGGTTGTTCTCCTTGTCAAAATTCTGGAATGAATTTCCATTAAGTATAAGGTTTGCGGCCATAAGATTGGGGACACCGAATCCATATTCTGGCCCGGGATTCAGATATCTGTTTCCGGAAGCGATAACTGCTTCAATTATTTGCAAATTTGTTTTGTTAGGGTTTGCCTGCCATAAACACGCCATAGAGCCTGCAATGACAGGTGAAGAAAAGGAAGTCCCATTTCCGGAAGTAATGCTACCTGATGAAGAGGAAACATATGTTCCTTCTCCCATTGCACAAACAGTAGGCTTTAATCTTCCATCAGCTGTGGGGCCTCTTGAACTGAAATTTGAGATATTGCCCTTTGAGTTAACAGCACCAACTGTAATAATATTTTCTGCATCGGCAGGAGCGCCAATATAGAACCAATCATTGTTACCCGAGTTGCCTGCGCTGTTAACCACAAGTATTCCCCGTGAAGAAGCCATTTTTGCTCCTAGTGTCGAACGTGCCGTTTGCCCGTCCATATTCTGATATGTATAACTCCAGTCGTCGTAGTAAAAATCAGTATATCCAAGTGATGAGTTGATTATATCAGCCCCAACACTGTCAGCAAATTCAGCTGCAACCACCCAGTTATCTTCTTCTATTGGGTACTCGCTGTCAGAATCTTCTGAACGCAGAAGCCAGTATTTTGCTTTGGGGGCTGTGCCTATTAGTTCTCCGGGAATATTACCTCCCATAATAGATAGTACCATCATTCCGTGAGTACTTCTCTGGAATACATCGCCTCCAGGTTCAACAAAATCTTTTGTGCCTAAAATCTGGCCATTATGCCATAAACTGTCAAAAGCGCGCAAAGAATTTACATTAAAAAAACCCGCATCCAAAACAGCAATAACCATATTTTCACCACGATAATTCTGTTCATGTAAATAATCTGTACCTATCATATGAACTTGTGAATAAGCATTTCCGTAATCATATGATGTCGTATTTTCATGCATTTTAATATTTGGTTGACTTGATAGAAGAGGAGTGTTGTTAATATAGTTCAGGTTTCCTTCCATGGTGTCTTTATGTTTCTTTAGTTTTACGCCTTTTTTCAGAGATGTCTCTGCCAAAGAATCAACATCGATTACAAAGGGAAAGGAGAGAACTTTGTTCATCACATTGATATCTGTTGTTTGAATGGTAACACAATTAAACCATTTTGAAACAGTCAATACGATTGCGCCTGCGTTTTTTAAACTGTCAATATACCATGCGTTTACAGGCAAATCGTCAACAGAAACAGGGATGTTTTGTTTGGTTCTCCTGTCAATTGCTCTTTGGCTTAGAAATTCCTGGGGGTTATCAATGGAATAAGGAGAGTTGTTTTTATCAGTGAAAGTAACCCTGAATTTAGAAACTATATATTGTGCATCAGTAGTTAGATAAAAAAACATCAAGATGAGAACAAAAAATATTCTTTTCATTTTATTTTTAATTTCCGTATGTATGTATTGAATAAGTATAATCAATTCCGCTAGTTACCAACCCGGCAGGAGTTTTTATCAGGGATGTGTATTTTTTATAAACCATCCCCATCCCTGTGGCATAGATTTCCTGTTGAAAATCTTCGCTAATGATGGTGTAAAATGATTTTTGAAGTATTGTAGCCGTTGAGTCAAAATAATTACCATTAATAGTTTTTGATGAGTGGGTTTCTTGCAATTCATAAGTTTGAGGGCTAAGAGTATTAAATGAATTCCCATCCCACTTCTTCCCAGTTTCGACAGGGAAAATAAGTTTGACAAATCTTAAATTTTCCTCGACACGTTCCGCTGTTGTTGTTGTTCGGTTCTGATACCATACATCCCTGATAATCCACTCAGAAGTATCGTTTTCCCTTACATATCTTTCAATGCGTTGCGTTTCATTACCGGAGTTGTCAATAAATACAGATTCAATAACTTCTTTAATCTGATAGCTGAATGAATCAATTTGCCCTGTAAAATCATTATAACTGACAGAATCAACATCATATATCATCCAATGTCCTGTATTGATTGGGAAATACCGGTATCCCATATTTAATGGTAGTTCAGTTTCTTTTTTGCATGAAAAAAGAATGAACAGGGAAGTTACAATGAATATTATGAAGTGAATTTTTTTCATAATGGGGATAGTGCAAATTTATGAAAAATATATGGTTTTCATTTAATTATACCTCCCCCGATCAAATTCTTCCCTTCATAAAACGCAACTGATTGACCGGGTGTAATCGCAAGGACAGGCTCTTCAAAAATGACATGTACGTTTCCTTCCTTTTTAATTATGCTACTTTTTGTCCCCTTATCATTGTAACGGATACACGTAGTTATATTTTCAAAGTGCTCAAAATCTTCATATTTTGTGAAGTTTAACCCCGATGCAAAAAGCTCATTGCTAAATAATTCTTCGCGTTTAGCAAGTGTTACCGTATTTTTTAAAGCATCTGTTTGTTTAACATAAAGGGGGTAACCTGCTGCAAAACCAAGCCCTTTACGTTGCCCGATAGTATAATGAATAAATCCTTTATGACGCCCGATGATATTTCCATGTGTGTCTAAAAGGTCTCCTTCTCCAATTGAATTCATTACAGTAGGATATTCCCTTTCAATAAATTCAGCATAATCATTTTGGGGAATAAAACAAATCTCCTGGCTTTCACGTTTTGAAGAAAGTTTGCTGAATCCCAGATCAGAAGCCATCTCTCTGATTTGTTTTTTGCGATAACTGCCCAGTGGAAAAATAGTTTTACTAAGTTGTTCACTGGTGAGTTGCCATAAAAAGTAAGTCTGGTCTTTATCTTTGTCAACTGCTTTTTTTAGGAAATACCTGTCGCTATTATTGCCAATACAAGCATAATGCCCGGTTGCAATTTGGGCACATCCCAGCTCTTTGGCCTTTTCAAGCAGCAATCCCCATTTTATTTTTGCATTGCAAGTGACACAGGGATTGGGCGTCCTGCCTGCCCGGTATTCATTCACGAAGTCGTCGATTACTATTTTACGGAAATCCTGCCTGAAATCAAGAATGTGGTGTTCGAAACCATTTTCGGCTGAAAATGCGGATGCTTCGTGAATGGCTTCAATGCTGCAACACCCGTTGTTTTTTGCATTACAACTTTCAGTAATATAATCCCAGGTGCGAAAAGTCGCCCCAACAATTTCATATCCTTTTTTTTGTAATAATAAAGCGGAAACACTACTATCGAGGCCTCCACTCATTGCTACCAATATTCGGCCTTTTTCCGGCATTGCATTATTCGTATTTAATTATGCCTGCCCAGGACATAAAAGCTTCGAGATTATCTTTTTGAACTTCAATTTGTTTGCCGGGGTCAGGGTTAAGTATGAGCACAGGGTTGCTTGTGTTGAATGTCTTTCGGTTTTTAACTGACCAGGCAGAAACTATAAAATCCTGTTTAACTCTGAAGAATTTATATTGCCCGAGTTGTTTTTCAAGTTCATTAAAATCAGTTGAAAAGGGAAGTTCTTCACCTGAATTCAACTTTATAATTGTCGATTTGTCCTTAAAATAACAGTATGCAATATCTTCAATGTTAATATACTTTATACTTCCTTCCTGATGCTTTAAAATAATTTCTTCCTTTAAAAGTGTTCCATTCTTGTAAGTTAATTTTCGTTCTCCAAAATTATTTTCATTAAAAAACATCCATTCTCCATCTTTGTAATCTGTCTTATAATAACCTGTGTATAATATTTTTCCCGAGATATAAAAATATTGATATTTTCCATCAAGTTTCCCGTTTTTATAAAAGCATTTCATTTTTAAAATACTATCTGCGTAAAATTCCATACATTCCCCATCAAGTATACCATTTATGTAATTTTCTATCCTGTTGATTTTTTTGTCATCATAGAAATATTTCCAAGTACCTTCTTTAATCCCGTTTTTATAATTTTCTTCGGAGATTTTCAACTCATTCATGCCATAATAAACCCAGAGCCCTTCCTTTTTTTTGTCAATGTACAACCCTTCGCCGTTTTTCTTTCCATTGTTGAAGTACATTACCGTTTGTGCATTTCGTCCGCTGTCAGAATAAAGAGTTATAGCTTTGATTTTTTTGTCAGGATAATAATATTTAAATTCTCCTACGGGTTTATCATTAACAAATTGCCCTTCGTATTTAAGTGTATCTTTAACATATTTTTTCCAATATCCCTGTTTACGGCCCAACGAGTCTGTTACGTTTTGGGGCTGAGCTAAAATAGTTCCTGTTATAAAAACAAAAATTGTTGTTAGAAGCTTGTATTTAATGGTTGATATCATACAAATATTTAGCAAATTCATTTAGGTTATTAAAAACGTAATCAATAAGTTGTTTATTATCATTTTGCAATGATTTATTATTGCTGATGAATACAGTTAAAGCACCGATATTTCTTGCAAATTTCATGTCAGTAATTGAATCTCCAATCATGATTGTATGTTGAAAGTCTATCTCTGGAAAATCAGCTTTAGCCATCATCGCCATTTTGATGCCTGGTTTGCGGCAGGAGTCATTTTTAGAGTTTACATCTGGACAAAAATATATTCTGTCAATTCTACCACCACCGTTTTCTATCACATTGCACATATGTTTGTGAATATTTTTTAAATCTTTTTCACTCATTAATTCTTTTCCTATGCCTTGCTGATTGGTAATTACAATAATACGGTCAAAATACTTTTTTAAGAGGGACAAAGCCTCAATAACTCCGGGAAGGAATTCAAATCCTTGCCAATTCTTTACGTAATCATCCTGAAGTTTCTTATTTATTACTCCGTCACGGTCAAGAAACAGTGTCCATTTTTGCCTGTCGGTTAAACGTAACAACATAAATAAAATTAATTTTCTACTTGCTTTTAAATAATTTATTTTCAACCAACATGCAGAAAATGTGGCCGATAAGTATGTGGGCTTCCTGTATACGGGGTGTCTCGCTTGAAGGCACGTTAATGAGATAGTCCACTACATCTTTTATCTTTCCGCCACTATCTCCTGTCAATCCGACAGTAATAATGCCACATTTTTTTGCTGCATCAACAGCATTTATTATGTTAGGGGAGTTTCCTGATGTGGAAAGTGCTATGAGCATATCTCCTTGTCTGCCCCTGGCTTTTACCAACCTTGCATAAACCTCATCAAAATTATAATCATTAGCTACGGCTGTAAGATAGGATGTATTTACATGCAAAGCTTCGGCATCAAGGGGTTCTCTGTCGAAAGCAAAACGCCCCGATAATTCGGCGGCAATGTGCTGGGCATCTGCAGCGCTTCCACCGTTGCCGCAAAACAAAATACGCCCGTTATTCTTAAATACCTCAACTGCCAGCATACTTATTTCATTAATGGTATTTAACAGAGAAGTATTTTCCAGCAAACGTTTTTTAACTTCAATAGATTCATTAATGCATTGTTCGATATTCATAACAAATTAATTAGGTTACAAATATAAGATTTATGAGCGAATCATTTCGTAAAACTCGTTCTCTGAAATAACCGGGATGTTCAATTTTAGAGCTTTTTTCTTTTTTTCCGGTCCCATATTATCTCCTGCAAGTATATAATCTGTTTTAGTTGAGATAGAACCTGTGTTGTGCCCACCATGTTTTTCTATTAAAGTTTTTATTTCGTCGCGCGAGACAGTAAAAACCCCTGAAACAACAAAAGATTTACCTTTCAATTTTTCTGACAACTTTGAAAAAGAAGATTTATCAATATTAAATTTTAATCCCTGAGTTTTTAATGAATTAATTATTTGAATATTTTGCAGTTCGTTGAAGTATTTTTGAATACTTCCGGCTATTTTTTCACCTATTTCTTCAGCTTCTTTTAACTCGTCAAAACTGGCTTTTTGGAGGTTCTCAATGTTGTTGAAATGATATGCAAGTTTTTTAGCGACAGTTTCCCCAACATAACGAATCCCAATGGCATACAAAACCCTTTCAAAAGGAACCTGTTTTGACACTTCAATTCCTTTAAGAATATTTTCAACAGTTTTTTCTCTGAATTTTACTATCCTTGATTTTTCCGGATTTTCGAGTAAATATTCTTTTTCAAGGCCGATTAAGTTTTCGGCTTTTAGATTATATAAGTCGTCAATATTACGAATTAAACCCTTTTCATAAAGTAATTCCACTTTGCCTTCCCCCAGGCTGTCTATGTTCATGGCTTTTTTACTGATAAAATGCTCAATTTTACCTTTAATTTGAGGTGGACAGCCGTTTTCATTAGGGCAATAATGAATGGCTTCGCCTTCATTACGTTTAAGTTCTGTTCCACATTCAGGGCAAATATTAGGGAATTGCAATTCTACACTATCCTGATTTCGTTGGGACAAGTCAACGTTGGTTATTTTTGGAATAATTTCGCCTCCTTTTTCAACAAAAACCATATCCCCGATGCGTACATCCAGTTTTTTAATAATATCTGCGTTGTGCAGAGATGCTCTTTTTACTATAGTTCCTGCAAGAGAAACCGGCCCAAGGTTGGCAACAGGCGTAACGGCCCCAGTGCGCCCTACTTGAAAATCAACAGACAGTAATTTTGTCAGTGCCTGCTTAGCTTTATATTTGTAAGCAATGGCCCAGCGTGGTGATTTTGCTGTAAAGCCAAGCCGATTCTGTTGCTCGTAGGAGTTAACTTTTATAACAATGCCGTCAATACCGAAAGGAAGTTCTTCACGCGCAACTTCCCAGTATTCGATAAATTCTTTGATTTCAAGGATTGTTTTGCATTTAGCGATATACATAGGTATCTTAAAACCCCATTCTCGGGCTTTCATCAGGTTGTCGTAATGATTATCAAATGGCAGTTTATCACCAATAATATGATAAAGATAGCAGTCCAGAGAACGTTTGGCAACTTCAGCAGAGTCCTGCATTTTCAGGCTTCCGGAAGCTGCATTGCGTGGGTTTGCAAAAGGGGGTTCGCCGATTTCAGTACGCTCTTCATTCAATCTTTCAAATTCACGGTTTGGCATAATGATTTCGCCGCGGATTTCAAATTCATCGGGGATATTTTTGCCAAAAAGCCGGAGTGGTATTGTTTTTATGGTTTTGACATTTGTAGTTACGTCGTCTCCCTGAATGCCATTGCCGCGGGTGACGGCATATTTTAAAATGCTTTTCTCATAGGTTAGTCCAATGGCTACACCATCATATTTAAGTTCGCAAATGTATTCACAGGGTTCTCCGGAAAGAAGTTTTTTTATTCGCAAATCAAAATCTGTAATTTCTTCTTCAGAGTAAGTATTTCCCAATGACATCATAGGGTTTTTATGTGTAATCTGTTTAAAAGATTTAGTTATTTCCCCTCCTACACGCTTAGTGGGAGAATCTGGAAGTGCGAGTTCAGGATATTCTTTTTCCAAGCGGATAAGCTCTTCAAGAAGCATGTCAAATTCATAATCAGTAATAGTAGGCGCCGACAAATTATAATATTCATAATTGCAGCGGTTTATTTTCTCGCTCAACTCAATGATTTTCGTTTTTGCCGAATCTTTATCCATCTGTAGATTTTAGACAAATATAATAAATATTGAAAAAAATGGCGTTGTTATATCAGGTTGTCTGTATTAACAGTGATTTTGTTATTTTTGTTAAATGAAATTGATAAGAATGAGGAAAAACTTTAAAAGCGCCTTAATGTTTTTTTGCATGATGTTTCTTGTTAGTAGTGATATTTTTGCCCAGCAGGATAATAACGAATCCGATAATGTTTTTTTTGCCAGAATAAGCCATAATACTTGTGGCATACCTGATGGTACAGCAGATGACCTGATTGGGATGATATTTGAAAATGGCAAATCTTTAGCCGATTCCACAGCTGCCCATTGCCTGATAAATACATGCATAGCCCGTGCTTTAAAGGCTGATCAAAAGCAGGCTGCAATGGATTTTTACGATAAATCATTGAAGTTAATTAATGTGTATAGCCCTTTATTGGATTTTATTCAACCTTACCTTGAAAAATTTCTTTTACCCGTGATTCAGAGTAAAGAGGAATTAAAATAACCTGAATCTTATTTTTTTACTAACGAATCAAAAATCTCCGCAAGTTTTTTAGTGAGGTTTTTCCTTGTGAATTGTTTGATCTTATTTTTATCAGCTTGGTATGAATTAGTTTTGTTTTTCCAATTATTAAATTCAGAAAGAATAAACTCGGAAGCATTTTTTATATCTGAGTAATCGAAAATTTGTCCTGCACCTGTTTCTCTCAAAATGCTTGCAGCATCTCCATCCACAGGGCCAAAGGCCAGCACCGGCCGCTGCGCTCCCATATAATCAAAAAGCTTGCTGGTGATGATGCATTTGTTATCATCTGTTTTAGGGATGATAAGTAGTAAAAGCTCTGATGCAGCAATACTTTTAAGTGAATCGGTATAAAAAGTATAAGGAGAAAAATGTGTGTGATTTTTATAAGGAGATGCATCCACGATGTCATGAAGATAAATGGGGAAATTGCCCAGAAACTCCAACTCAGTATTGTCAAAAAATTCTTTATTTAATTTAAGTATTTCAAGGGTATCAAAAAAACACTGAGGGTCTTGTTCCTTGCTGAGGCTCCCGGCATAAGTTATTCGAAATTTGGTATTTGCTTCATATGTGAGCTCCGAAAAATAGGTATCGTCAAAACCGTTACTTATCAGGTGAATTTTTTTTGTGGTTTTCCGGTTTAAAATCTGAACAAGTGATGGCCCTACAGTGATAATTGCATCCATTTTGTCAATGGTTTTTTTCTCAATCTTTTTATCAATATTATGTATCCATTTCCACCTGATAGAGTTATTCAACAGCCAGAAGACATCTGTCCAGGGATCGCGGAAATCGGCAACCCAGGGTAGCCCTGTTTTGGCTGCGGCTTTACGTGCAATGATATGGTTTGTTTGTGGGGGAGATGAGCTGAAAATCAAGTCAATTTTTTCTTCATAAATAATTTTTACCGCTTTACTGACAGTGGAAAAGTACCATGGGAAACGTGTATCTGGAATAAAGTTATACTTCACCCAGCGTGAAAGTTTGTCCATACGGGTGCTTTTTGAAGCATCAGTAAACCCATAAGGAAGGAAGTTCTTTTTAGATTTCGGAGAAACCGAACTAAATATCTTATGAAGGCTTAAGCCTTTAGAACGGTATATTTTAGTATTTGACCTGACTTCTTTTTGAAGGCTTTCATCTTCAAAAGGAAAATCACCGTTTTCTGTAGTCAATATGATGGGTTCCCAACCAAAATCATGAAGGTACTGATAAAATTTCAGGATGCGGTTAATTGGTGCCCCGCCTGCCGGAGGCCAGTAATATGTTATGAAAAGGACTTTTTTCATTTCAGAAGTCAGAAGTTAAAAGTCAGAATTATTTGTTTGTATTCCTTTTATTTTTCGATGTTATTATAGATTTTGTGATTATTGATAATAATTGTTCGCACTCATTAGCCAGTATAGTTAATTCATTTTTATTTTTGATTATTTCCAGATCACATATAAATTCAAGCCAAAAGAGCGTTTCATCAGCTTCTTCCTGTACAATAATGAGTTTATTAATAAAATCAGCCTGTGATTTTGCACGATTTACAGACCTGTAATTTGCAGCAACTGAACTTGATGAACGGAGCAATTGTTTAACGATTATATCATTGCCAATAGTTCTTGGCATTTTTTCAGCAAATTTAAAAACCAGAACTGCAAATTTTCGTGTTCTTAATTTTAAATCAAATTCTGTCATAAAATAAATAGAATTTCAATTCCGAATTCATAATTCTAAATCCTGACTTTAACTATGGTTTATAAATTAACAACATGCTCAGTCCACGGCTCATCCAGCCACATGACCAGCGCATCAGAGTATATGGTTTCCGGAATAATGATGTTTTCTGGTAGTAGAAATATCCTTTCTTTTTATGTTGCATATTATCAATAGCCCAGCTGGCAATTTTTTCCGCAAGAGTGATATAACTTTTATCAAACCTTGATGCTTTCACAAAGGATATAATGCCTTGTGCCGAGCCGTGTACATCAAAGGGGTGGGTTTTGTCATTAGCCCATTTTGGTGCTCCGTTAGCAAGAAAAAGATTGTTTTTGTAATATTCAATACCTTTTAGATATTGCTGCATAAAAGAATTATCTCCCGTATGGTCCATATAATCAAGTATGGCATCAACGATATAACCCGTATGATAGTTATCGTGTTTCCGCGGGTGATCACCAGCGGGGTATGTGTAATACCATGCCCCGTAATCGGTTTGTTTGTCCACAACAAAATTCACAAGTTTACGGGCTTCTGTTGACAGTTGTTCATCCTTAATGTATTTATTTACCCTTGCCACAATTGAGCCGGTTAGAATACTAACGTCCATCACTATCCAGTTTATTTTTTCGGAAGGAACATAACTGAGACATTTCATGGAATCATCTTCATAGAGTACTTTAGGTGCTTTTAATAAAAATGTCAGTGCGGATTTGGCTGCTTCAAGGTATTTTATATTTTGAGTTAATTCATAGGCATCCATCATTGCCGTAGTTACAAAATAAGTAACGACGCGGTTGGGAAGGTGGGCTGGTGCAAAAAAACCAACATCCTGCCATGGGTGCTGATACCCCCAGCACATGCCCCATTCGGTTTTTGAAGGATTTTGAAGTAGCCATTCAAGTAAATTTTCTGCACGTTTTAAGTCTTCATTATTTTGTTCAGCCTTGTAACGATTCATGTGTGCTATGGCGAATAATGCAATACCTTTAGGATTTCTTGTTTTGGGAATAAAAAATAAAGGTCTTATATTTACAGGAGAGCGCATAACTACCTGACTGTATAATAAACGAAGGTATTTGTTCCCAAAGGATAAAAACATCAATAACTTACTATCCAGTGCGTCATATTTATTGTAGCCTTTATAGTTACGTTCGTGTGCGTAGTCTAAAACTTTTGTGAGAGAAAGTTTTATTTTTTCATGAGTATTGCTCATCTATATAATTTTTAACAAAAATAATAATACAACTTCAGACACCGAACTATAGAAAAGAGTTTAATTGAATAATAAAGTGCAATTAATTAAAAATTAAGTTTATAGATGGAATCAGTTGTGCGATTAATAATAAATTATTCCTGAAAGTTTAAGATACTCACTTCAAAGTCGTCAAAAAATACTTTTTTGTTTTTATCAGGGTTGTAAACATAAAGAGAAACTTCTTTGCCGTCCATATTTTTGGGGATAGTAACTACCAATCTGATTTTTTCCCATCCGGTATCATTTTCCTCAGTCACATCCGTACTGAAGTTATAAAACTCTTCTGAGTTTTTTGCAGATAAACATATTCCGGCCTCTGTATCCTGTTCGCAATATCTCCAAACACTTATAACAAAATATTGATTTTTGGTAACAAAAGGCAAGGTAGTTACAAAGCCATATTGTTTGTAATCAATCAAACAAACGGAATATTTACCGCTTAGAGCTTTCTCTTCACTTCTTGAGTCAGCAACTGCAAATTTAATAGAATCCGGATTCCCGATAAAGTTAATTCCTGCGGAGTCAGTTGTTTCACTGTCACAAAAAAATGTAGTACTGTTTAATTTATAATCGTAAGAAATCTTATATATTGCCACATTTTTATATTGGCCGATTTTTTCGGAAAGAACCTTTGCAATCATAGGGTCTTTACGGATGGATGTGTCGCCAACTATTGCATATTTAATATTTAGGCTTTTATAATGATTTATCATGTGGATAAAATCCGGGCCTTTTTCTGCAATAAAGGAGACGCCGTTTTGCCCCATAAGGTATAAAGTGATACTGGGGGAAGCATCTGGTAACGAAAAAACATTATCATTTTCTGTAATGCCAATTTCCCTAAGGTACGGGGTAATGGTTTCGTATGCTTCCATTCTGGTTCCATAAGCCCAGTTTTCATATCTGTAAAAATCCACCTCCCATCGCGAGAGGAATGAAGAATAGTCATACAACTGTTTGTTATGCCCGCAATACCTTGCCCATGTTTTTTCTTTTCCATAATGTGCACAAACTAATACAATCACGAGCATTACAATTTTGAACTTAAGCGAAGAGAAAATATCGGGGTAGTTTTGCTTGAGAAAATTAAAAAATGTCAGGCATGTGGCGGGTATGAATATTAAGTAATTTATCAGGTGATAATCATGAACATTATATGCCCCAAACCATAAAGACATACCACCTATGCAGCAAAGAAAAATTATTATATTGAGAATGAGTAAAAAACGGTTTTGCTTTTTAAAATTTAAAAGGGCGATCACAAAAAAAGCTAATATAATTATCAACCCTATGGTATGAAAATAATTTTTTAATTGAAAATCGAAAAGAATTCTGAACATGATAGTTATTTCAGAAGATTTCATATTCCAAATAGGTAACACTCCCGTCTGAAAAAGATAATTCTCATGAACTTTGTTGTAATAAACCGCATATAAATACCAGGAAGCGACAATAATTCCAACAAATAAAAATAGTAATAGTGTAAGAATTCTTTTTTTGAAAATATAGTTGCTGTCAAATCGGATAATTTTTGTCCATTCGAGAATGAAGATAATTAAAAGAGCTGCAAAGCTGATTCCTGCTGTTATTTTAACAAGCATGGCTAAACAGAAAAATGACAATGTTGCAATGATGAACCAGTATTTTTTAGTATTTACATATTTTAGGAAAAAGTACCAACCAATAAAAGCAAAACACAAACCCGGAACATCGGTTAAAAAGTTATTTCCATAGTAAA
>Ga0265297_10007964_pt1 | contig 14388 bp, 16 predicted proteins | sample Munlanlwell13791_FD_192502 | JGI IMG/M metagenome (GOLD analysis project Ga0265297, IMG submission 192502) | Leachate microbial communities from a municipal landfill in Southern Ontario, Canada - Leachate well 137-91 | ecosystem: Engineered > Solid waste > Landfill > Unclassified | place... | reverse complement strand
GTCGCTAGCTAATGTAAAAATAACCTTATTTTTTAATTCCGGGTTCATCTTACCGGTAATACCTACAATTTGCTTAGCCAATTCTTCCAGCCTTCCCAAGCTGCCCAATGGCTTGGTGAGGCTATCCAGCCTTTGCTGCGCTTCTTCCATGAACTTATGATCAAGCCCGGATATGCATTGGATAGTTTTTGTTAGATCAGGCATTTCTTTTCTCCTTTAATTTCATGGGAATACCTGAAAGCATAAAGATCGTTTCATCCGACGCCCTGGCAAAGGCTTGATTAACAATCCCCGCGATATCGCGGAATTCCCGCGACAGTTTATTTTTAGGCACAATTCCCATCCCTACTTCATTAGAAATAACTATTGCCTTTCCTTTTGCGCGTTTAAGCAGGGCGATTACCTCTTTGGCCTTGCTTTCTATTAAACTAATGCTATCGCCGGATAAAAGAAGATTAGAGATCAAAAGCGTCAGGCAATCTATGATAACACAATCAAATTCTTTTCTCTTGAGCACCTTGCTTACATCCCTGGGCTCTTCAAATGTTTCCCAGTGTTTAGGCCTGGATTGTTTATGTAAGGCAATGCGCTGTCTCATTTCTTTGTCCAGCCCCTGGCAGGTAGCAATAAAAGCCACCCTCTTAAATTTATTCGCTAAGCCAAGCGCATAGGTACTCTTTCCGCTTCGTGCCCCGCCTATAACAAAAATAATCTTACCCATAAGATCCCCTCACTTTAAATGCCTGGTATCGTTAAATACCCTGATTTGCGGCTTGCCTCTTTTGTATTCAACAATGGTAAGGCTGGCTGAGGCAGGTATGTATTTCCAGAAACCGTTCGTTTTTAAAATACTGTTGATGAATATGCTTATCGGCCCTCCGTGGCAGACTACGGCAATAGTTTTATTTTGGTTTAAGGAGACGATCCTTTTAAAGGCCTTGAGCACTCTTCTCCTGAAATCAACTTGCTTTTCCGCCTTTGGGATTTTTACCCTGGAAGGTGTATCCAGCCATTTTTTGTAAATTATGGGGTATTTCTCCAGAAGTTCATCATAAGTGTACCCCTCGAAACATCCGAATCCGATCTCTTTTAGAGAGGGGACTTTCTTAAGTCCCATGCCTTTGAAAATTATCTTCGCGGTTTGGATAGCACGCTTCCTGTCACTACAGTAAATTTTATGGAATTGAACTACCTTTAATCTTTTATGCAGGCGGCGCGCCTGGGTTTTTCCCCGCGCGTTAAGGCTGATATCCATGAACCCGGAATACTTTTTTTGTTCATTCCAGTCAGTTATCCCGTGGCGAATGAGGATCAGTTTAGTCGGCGTCATTTTTCCTTTGGGACTAAGATCACGTATGGTTTTGAGTTTATCGGGTTATTATTCACGACTACTACTGTTTTGTATACCGCTTCTATATTTTGATAAGTCAATACTTCATGGGGTGTGCCTTCTTTAAAGATCCTGCCTTCGTTAAAAAGAATGACGCGGTTACAATATTCACTTGCTAAGTTTAGGTCATGCAGGACCATGACTATGGTGAGTTTATTGGCGCGGTTTAACTTTCTTAATAAGTCCAGCGCCTGGATCTGGTGGGCAATATCCAAATGCGATGTCGGCTCATCAAGAAACAATAAGACCGGCTCCTGCGCCAGCGCCTTGGCAATGATAACCCTTTGACGCTCTCCGGCGCTCAATTCATTTATGTTCTTATCTTTTAATTTGGCGGTATCAGTCATACGCAGGGCACTGTTCGCTATCTCTATATCTTCTTTTGTCTCGAAATCCAGCCTTCCCAGATGAGGGATTCTGCCCAGCAAGACTATTTCAAACACGCTAAAGGAGAAATTGATCAAGGTATCCTGCTGCACAAAGGCTACTCTCTTAGAAAATTCTTTTGAGCGCATTGAGGCGATATCTTTTCCTTGGAAAACGATATTTCCTTTTTTGGGCTTAAGTATACGGCTGGCTAAACGTAAAAGAGTGGTTTTTCCTGAACCATTCGGCCCGATAATGCCGGTGAAATCCCCGCTTTGTATTTCTAGCGATATATCATTGATTATGGTTTTTTCATGATATCCACCGGACAGGTTATTGATCTTTAAAAGCGCTTCCATTACTTGGCCCTCTGGCTTCTTTTTAACAAAACAATAAATGTAGGCGCCCCTAATATTGCCGTGATTACCCCGATAGGGATCTCAAGCGGCGGAAAAATCGTCCGCGAGATCACATCGCAAAGCACCATAAAAATTGCCGCGGCAATACAAGTTACGGGTATAAGTACTTTGTGGTTTGGCCCTACGACTAAACGCATCATGTGCGGTATCATCAGGCCCACAAATCCGATTACCCCGCAGATACAGACAAGGCTGGCAGTGATCAAGGAAGTGATCAGGATAAGTATCTTTTTTACTGATTCTACATCTATGCCTAAGTGGAGCGCTTCTTCCTCTCCTATGCTTATGGCATTCATGTCTTGTGAAAAGAAATATATCATTGCGATGCCAAGTGACACTATTAATGTGATCAATGCCAGCAACTTAAGGTTATAAACCTGAAGGCTGCCCCAAAGCCACCAGGTCAGGCCGTGTAACGCCTCATTGCCGGATATGGAAACTAAAAATACGATTATGGCAGAAAGCGCCACAGAAACAATTACGCCGGAGAGAATCAGTGATTGCTCTGAGAGCTTGTGGTTTTGCTTAGCTAAGGTATAAACGATAATAATACTGGCTACAGCGCCTATAAACGCTGCTAATGGAAGGTATATTCCGGATATGCCTATTATTATAGCGATCACTGCACCTAAACCGGCTCCGCTTGATGTGCCTAAAAGATACGGTTCAGCCAGTGAATTACGCAATATCGCTTGTAAGACTATTCCCGATACAGCCAGCCCGCTGCCCGCGATCAGGGCAGTCAAAACACGCAAGGCCCTAAGTATAAGTATAGGCTGGTTTTCTTTGAGGAGTAATTTCGTAAAAGGGATAGCTACAGACCCGCTGACAAGGCCAAGGATTATGGAGATAAATAGCAATATAAGCAGGATAAATATCTTTTTTTTCATAATTTAAGGATACAGCCTCTTCTGCACTTCTTTGATCCCCGTGACTACTCGCGGGCCGGGGCGTAATAGAATATCGGGATTAATGTCGTTATATACGCGGTTGTTCTTTACGGCGCTCACACTTTCCCATCCGAGGCGTTCTTTTATCAGTTTATAGGAGTTAGTTTTATCCATATACAATATAATTATCGCGTCCGGGTTTTGCTTAATGACTCCTTCTGCGCTAAAAATGCTATACGGCCTCCTTGTATTATGCGCTATATTTATTCCGCCGGACAAACTGACCACTTCATCGATAAAAGACCCTTTGCCTGCCGTAGTCAGCGGGTCATGCCATATCTCAACAAAAACCTTTTGCCTTTTATCAAGCGGGACCGATTTTATTTTGTTAGTTGTCTCTGCGATCTCCTCCTGCATTCCTTTGATCAGGGATTCTGCTTGATGCGTTCTATCCGTGATTTTGCCGATTTCACGGATAGAATCAAATAATTCTTTTATGTTTGAGGGGTCGCTGACATAAACATTCAACTTTAGGGTTTTTAACTCCGTAACCACCGGGGCTTGTTCTAGCCCGGTACAAAAAATATAATCCGGCTTTAGGGAGATGATTTTCTCAATATTAGGGTTGCTAAAGTTGCCGACACTTTCCTTGTTTCTTATGCCCTGAGGATAATTACAGTAAGAACTTACTCCCACGATCTCCTCATCTAATCCTAAGGCAAAAAGGATCTCCGTCGCGGATGGCGCTAAGGATATATACCTGGAATTAGGAGCGGCCAGGCAAGCATTAATCCCTGCAATCCAGACGATAGCAAATATCGTAAGTATTTTCTTCATATAAATAAAAACCCCTGACGCAATACATTTGCATCAAGGGTTAACCCTGTTTTTCCCCTTCTAAGCCTTGTCCGCGGGCCGAAGTTTTAGTTAGACAATTATACGTTTAAGGTATTCTGACTTGGAGATCTTCCTACTTTCCCGCACCTTCCCGGTTATAAAACCAGTGGTAAAACAGCGGGATTTCGTCCCTCCATACAGCAGCGGGACTGTGGCCGATTGACACGGCCTTCCCTATTCGCGTATAATGAAAATATTTCTTAAAAGAACTGTTAATTACTATAATCTATTTTCTTCCGATGTCAAGATTTATTCCTCAAGCTTATTTTGCCGTTGCTGTTGACATCATGTAGTCTATTACTTTGTCGCTCACCTTATGCTGTTTTAAGTAGGTAATGATCTCCGAATTAAGGTTATAAACCGACTTTGTCCTCTGGATCTCGTTTATGATCACCGCGTCGGGAATTCCCTGGTCCCCCATTTCCGCGATTTTAGTTAAGGGCAGATGATTGGCGTTGGTTGCTAAGGCTGCCTGATCCTGCTTATCCCAGGCATTGCCGATCAAGCCTCCCGCGACAGCGCCCGTAGCTGCTCCAATCCCCGCCCCTATAAGCGGATTTCCGGTTTGGTATCCGATTATCCCCCCCGCGGCAGCTCCGATCAAGCCTCCTGCCACCGCGCCTTTTTCTGTCTTTGGCCCCATGGATTCACAGCCGAATAATAATAAAGAACCAGCCAGAAGCATCGCTAAGATCTCTTTTTTCATCTCTCCTCCCTTTTCAATTAAAACTCTATTCCTTTTCTTGCCTTGATATCCTTTTTGTAATAATGTTTGATCTCTCTTATTTCGCTGGCTAGGTCCGCCAACTTAATGACCTCTTTCGGCGCGCAGCGGCCGGTGATGATTATCTCCTTCATATTGGAGGGTTTTTTCAGCAGCCCTATGACTTCATCTACTTTTATAAGCCCAAGCTTAACAGCCACGCTGAGCTCATCTAATATTACCATATCATAATATTTTCTGGCAATAATATTCTTTATCCTGCTAAAGCCCTTTTTGGCTATGGCGAAATCTTTTGCCGAAGGCTTACGTTTAATAAAACACGGAGCGCCTAACTGCTCAATTTTTATATTTTTGATTTTTTTCAAGGCGTGAAGCTCGGAATAATCCCTGCCTTTGCAGAATTGCCCGATGTAAACCTTTAATCCCGCACCGGCAGCCCTGACAGCTAACCCTATTGCCGCGGTAGTCTTTCCTTTTCCGTTACCCGTATATACCTGGATCATAGTATTATTCTTTCGTATAGCCGTATTTACCGACCAATGGCACAAAAACACATCCGCAAACATCAATAGAATTAAGCCTGCCGCCTTTCTTCTCTACTATTGTGAGCATCTGGCTAAAGGCATCGCCAAGAGGTAAAATCATTTTTCCGCCGTCTTTTAATTGCTCTGTAAGCGGCAAAGGGATCCTGGGGGAAGCCGCGGTAATAATGATTCTATCAAAGGGCATCTCTTCCGGCCATCCTAATGTGCCGTCACCCACCCTTACCTTAATATTACTGTACCCTAAACTCTCAAGGGTACTTTGCGCAAGCCTTGATAATTTTGGGAAGCGTTCAATGGTATAGACTTCTTTGGATAATTCCCCCAGTATCGCGGCTTGATAGCCTGAACCGGTACCAATCTCTAAAACCTTCTCATTTCCGGTTAAATCCAGTTTTTCAGTCATCAGCGCTACCATATAAGGCTGGGAGATGGTTTGGCCTTCTCCGATAGGCACGGGAAAATCAGCGTATGCGCTGTTAGTTAACTCTTCGGCAACAAATTTGTGGCGTTCGACTTTTAAAAAAGCAGCTAGCACCCGCTGGTTTTCTATCCCGCGGGGAATAAGCTGTTCTTCTACCATAAGCTTTCTTAATGCCGCGTACTCCATGATTCTTTCAGAATAAACTTGATAAACCTCATTGTATCCACAAAAGGGTTGATTTGGCTTTTTTGCCCCTGGTAAATAGTCTTTATAGGCACGGATTCTATTTCAAACCCTAAGCGTGAAGCCTTAATGAGCATTTCGGATTCAATTTCAAATTTCTTTGTATTGAGATCAATTTTCCCGAGCAAATCTTTCTTTATAAGGCGGAATCCCGACTGCGTATCCGGGATCTTTTGCCCCGCGACTAAAGAGATTAGCCAGGACATGAACTGATTGGTCAGGAGGCGCACAAAAGGCATATCTTTAGTCTTTTGCATGCGGTTACCGATAAAAATTGAGTTTTTGGAATATTTTGCCAGCCGCAGAAAAAACGGTATATCTTCCGGCAGATGCTGGCCGTCCCCGTCCATAGTAATTACCGCGTCATAATCTTTGCTGACCGCGTATTCAAACCCGCGGATTAAAGAGGCACCCTTGCCCTGGTTGGTTTGATTTATCAGCACGGCCGCTCCCGATTCTTCTGCGATTTTCGCGGTATTATCCAGAGAGCCGTCATCAACAACCAAAATATCCAGCCCCTGGGCGCGGATCCTCTTAATTAGGTCTCCTATTGCCACAGCCTCATTATATGTAGGTATGATTACGCAGGTTCTCATGATATCCAAAACTTCCTAAACATATACCACTGGTCAGGGTAATTACGGATGTAACCTTCAAAGATAAGTTTATATTGCGCGATGATATCCGTAATATCTTTCTCCCTATCCGCGCTTGCTTTAACTTCAAGCGGCTTTTCTATTCTTAAGGTAAAAGTATCATCTGGATTTCTCACCATGAATCCCGGCACGATTATCGCGCCGGTTTTTAAGGCAAACGCTGCCGGGCCTTCCGGGAAAAACGTAGGCTTGCCGAAAAAATCCGTAACTATTCCTTTGGCGCTAAAATCACGGTCACCGACCAAGGCAACCATCTTATTTTCTTTTAGCAAGTTAATAGAGGTACGCACTGCTTTTCCTAAAGGGATCACCTTGACACCCTTACTCTCCCGCTGAAAGTTAAAGAATTCATCGACTTTTTTATCTTTATGCGGAAGCGCTACAGCCCAAAATGGGTAACCCAAGACCGCGACTATCACGCCGCCCAACTCCCAGTTTCCCAGATGCGCGGTTAAAACAATCACGCCTTTATTTTTATCCAGCGCCTGGTTAAAGTTCTCTATGTTTTCAATACGGATATTCTTCTCAATATAGGCAGTATCGATTTTCGCGAAGCGGAAAAAGTCAACCAGGTATTTGGCGAAATTCCTGAATGACTGCTTGGCGAGATTGCGGATCTCAGCTTCGGGTTTTTCCGGAAAAATAGCCTTTAGATTTGCGCTTACTACCTTTAGGTCAGTTGGCGCGAAAATCAAACGGAAATCCGATACCCACACCGCTATCTTGTAACATAATTTTAGCGGCAGGCTTAACGCCATGAACATGCCGATACGGTATAAGATGTAGTTAAACATTGTTTATAGGCTTAGCAGGAGCTTAGCGATATCAATACTAGAGTTAGGTTTGCTGATCAGGGCCGCGCTCTCATGCAAACGGTTCAATTTTTCCTGATGATTTAACAAATCTTCTATTACTAGATGTATATCTTGCGGCTTATTTACTTCTATGGCCGCTCCTTTTTCCGTAAGATAATCGGTATTATTCGCCTCTTGCCCGGGTATGGGCTGGACGATCACCATTGCCAGCCTTTTGGTCAAAACCTCAGCGGTGGTTACGCCTCCGGGCTTACTGATGATGATATCTGATACTGCCATAAGCTCGTTAATATTGTTAACGTAGCCGTAAAGCAGGATTTTTTTATTATACTTGTTAATAGTCTTGGTTAATGATTCGTAGAGCTTTTTATTTGTCCCGCAAACCACGATCTCCTGCATCGGGGCATGAACTTTTTCTAATGATTCTATGATGGTTTTTATCGGGCCTAACCCATGCCCGCCCCCCATGATCAGTATCGTAGGTACTTTATAGTCAAGCTTCAGGCATTCGGCGATCTTAATCCTGTCTAAAGGCACATTAAACTTAGGGTCAAAGGGTATGCCGAAGGTTTTGATTTTTTCAACAGGCACCCCTTTTTTAACCAGGCGTTCAGTTACGAATTCCGACGGGCTGATGTAATAATTTATTTTATCGTAAATCCAGTAAGAATGCGGCACGAAATCAGTAAGGATGGCTACGAGCGGCATATTGTAATTATAATTCTTTTTATAATCAGCGACCATTCCGCAGGGGAATGCCTGGGTACAGGCTATAACATCCGGTTTAAATTCATCAAATAGTTTTTTTAGTTTAGGGGAATTAAATTTGTGGATAATATTCTTAAACCTTTCCAGCCGCTTCATCACTTTAGGGTTATCATAAAGATAACTCCAGATTGCCGGCGCTCGCTGGATAACGTTCATATAAATGCGGTTGATGATCTTTTCCGTGGCAGGATTTGTGTAATTAAAGGCGTTGATACTGAAGATTTCCGCTTCAGGCTCCAATTGCCTGATCGCCTTTTCAACGGCTTCGGCAGCGCTGCGGTGCCCGGAAACTTCAGAGATGAACATTAAAAGTATGCGTTTAGGGGGCATGGGTTAGATTTTACCTTCGCGGTATATTTCCAGAAAGCAGGAAACTAATTTCGGGTCAAGCTGCTTGCCGCTAACCTGCATGATCTCTTCTGCCGCCGCTTCCTTAGTCAAGCCTTTGCGGTAAGGCCGGTCTGTGGTCATAGCATCAAAGGTATCTGCCACGGAGATAATTGCTGCGATCAGCGGGATCTGGTCTCCTTTTAAACCTTCGGGGTAGCCTGAGCCGTCAAATCTCTCATGGTGGTATTTTACTCCTAGTATAGAGTTTTCGAGCTCCCTGATCGGCTGCAATATAGTAACACCTATCAAGGGGTGCTCCTGAATATTAAATTTTTCTACCTCATCAAGCGGGCCTTGTTTGTTGAGTATTGATTCGGGGATACCGATCTTTCCGATATCATGCAGGAGGCTGGCAATATGTAATTCTTCAAGAAAATTCCCTTCTAATTTCGGCTTATGTTTATGAATATATTCTTTGGCGATCTCTAAAGCTATGTTTGTTACTCTGAAAGTGTGGCCGTGGGTGTAGTGGTCTTTAGCGTCAATTGCCGCGGCAAGCGCGACCGTCGTGTGAAGGAACAAGCGGCGCTTTTTATCCAGTTCTGATTCTAGCTCCTTAAAGAGCTGGGCATTTTTGATCGCCATTGCCACATCAGAGGCAAGGGCGGCGAAAAAATCCAATTCATCCTGTTTAAATTCTTTCTTGTTTTTCTTCCTGCCTAAAAATAATATGCCTAATAATTCATTCTTGGAATAACTGGGCACGCATACGCAAGCCTCTAAAATCTCCATCTGATATAAAACTTTCTTCAGGAGCTGGGCGGTTTTAGGCGCCAGTTTCTTCTTAAGCAGCTTTTTTACGTTTTGATAAACTACCGCTCCGTCGTGGAAGATCTTTTTATCAATGCGCTCTTTGAAGAAGCGGATCAAGGGATTGTCCGCGTCCATACGCGCGAAGCCTTTGGGGATCTTTAAGCCTGCTTTACCGCGGGAGACGGTCAGGATATAAGTATCTCTCTCCTTATCGTGCAGCAATATCCCGGCATGGTCCACATTTACCTTTTGCACGATCATGCGCACAATCAGCCGGATAAGCGTATTCGGATCATGCACCAAGATCATTGTCTTTGCCGCGTCTTCCAGTTCTCTCTTGTAATTTATAACCATATTATTTGATATTCTTCATTACTACGCGTTCAAGTTCATCTAACTCAAGCGGCTTATGGATGTAATCGAGCGCGCCTAATTGGCGGCATTTATCAAAGGTATCTTCGTCTTCGGGTTTTCTACCGGTAACCATGATCACCTTAGCGTTCTTGTCACCTTCCCGTATTTGTTTCAGCGCCTCAATTCCGTCCATCCCCTCCATTTTGATATCTAAAAGGATAAGGCCGGGTTTATCTTTTAGCGCTAAGGCAACTGCCTCTTCCCCGCTTGCGGCTGTAGTCACATCAATCTTACGCTTGCGGAAAAAATTTGCCGCGAATTCCCTTACATCCGCTTCATCATCTACTATTAATAGTTTTGCCATCGGTTACTCCTTTGGTTTAGAAAATACAACAGAAAGCGCCTTTACGCAAGTGTTTATTTATCTAATGGCAATTCAATAATAAAGCGGGTACCTACTTTGTACCGCGACTCAAAATTAATCCTTCCCTTATGGCCATCCACAATAATCTTTTTAATCACGTACAGCCCAAGGCCTGTTCCTTTGCGCGCCGAGATCTTAGTGGTAAAAAACGGGGTGAAGATCTTCTTTAAATCTTCTTCTTTTACGCCAAGGCCATTATCCTCTACGATAATCTCTAAGGTGCCGTGGTCTTTGGGTTTGGCATAGAAAGTGATCTTGCCTCTATACCTTTCTTCTTTTAATTCTGTGCGCCTCTCCACAATAGAGTCATAAGCATTATCCATAAAATTAAAGAAAACCTCTATCAGCTGGGTCATATTTCCCTTAATCTTGGGCGTATCAGCGGGGAAATTGCGGATAATATCTATTTCGGAGAGCTTGACTTTATATTGCACCATCTCTAGGGTATTATCAATAATACTATTTAATTCCAAAGGTTCAAACCCGGAATCACCCTTACGCGAATATTTAAGCAAGCCGCTGACCACCTGGCCACCCTGAATAACATTAGTTTGAATACGCTCCAGCGCGTGGTTAATATCGTCTATCATCTGTCTTACTTCCGGAGTGCATTTGCTGGTGTCAGTCAATTTAATGGTATCAATGGTATCCCCGGCAATCAGGGAAAGCGCGTAAAAGCGGTTGTTGATCTGATGCGAAAGCCCGTCAGCCATGGTTCCTATAGTAGCCATTTTCTCTGCCTGAGCAATCTGGTCAGACATCTCTTTGGCTTCTTCATAGAATTGGGCGTTTTCAATTGCCAGCGCTGCCTGGCTTGCTAACACTTGGAAGACATTTAAGTCTTCCGGGGTATAGATCTGACCGGAAACTTTATCCCCTAAAACAATAAACCCTATAAATCTATCCTCTAAGAAACTCGGTATCACTACCGAAGCTGTGAGCAGGCGCATATTTTCTTCCAAAAGCCGGTAAGTTTCGTTGTTAGTATCTTCCATCTGGCGCTTGATCTCTTCGTAAATAATCGGCTCACGCTTCACCATTACCCAGGAAACCAAAGGATTATCTGAGGTTATTTTAGGAATAGGAATCCTGCCCTTATCACGGCTAACCTGCAGTACATATTCATCTGTTTCCTCATTGTGAAGATAAATAGCCACGTAGGAGATTCTTACAGTCTTGGTAACGATGTGCGCAATAAGATCAAGGAGTTTTCTTAGGTTGCGGATGCGCGTCATACCCACTGAAGCCTGTTTTAAGGACTCCTGATAGCGCCTCTGCTCCCTTAAAAGCCGGTCTTCAGCTTTACGTTCAACATAAATATAAAGAAAAGGCCCGACTGTGGCTAATGTAGCCATTAACCCTAAAGGCAGCATCCACCAATTCGCTCCTAACAACTCAATAAACCATGCCTTTTGTCGTATGGCAATGGCGAAAGGAAAGCCTAATATAAGGGTATAAACGATAATGAAAGTTCCAGCCCGAGTTATAGCGATTTTTATATCCAAAAGTCGATATCGTACTATAGCATAACCAATGATAATTGGGTATAAAGCAACCATAAAGTTGGTAAAAGGGTAAATATTAAAACCGAAATTTAATAAATAATTTCCCTGAGCGCCTATCCAGCCGAATCCTGTACCAATTAAAAAATACTTTAATTGATTTCTTCGTAGGCCGACAGTAATTAAATAATTTTTCAGAAACAAATAAAAGGCATAAGCCAAGAAGAGAAAATAAATTTCAAAATGCAATAAATAATAAAAGACGTTATTGTAAATAGTTAAATCCACCCAATAGAACTCATTAAATCTAAGTGTTACAGCATACAAATGCAATTTATTAGCAAAAACATTCAAAATACAAAAAATAAAGCCAGAAAAATAAGCAAAATATATGATTTTATTTCTATTTAGCTTAAAAGTACTGCATACAAAATGAAAATAAAAAATAGGTGTCCAGATTACAGCAAAAATATGAATCATTTGCCACCAAAAAAAAGCAACTGCTTCTGTCTTTGCATATGAAACTTGCAATGCGCCTATTCCCCAATTACCTACAGAAATACACAGTAGAATCCAAATTAAAGCATCTTGCCTATCTCGGGCTTTCCACCATATAAGAAAGCCCATACAAAAGGATGAAATTATCGTCAAAATATTACTTATTTGAAATAGGGTCATATTATTCTTTGGTTATTTTAATTATTAATTTCTCTTAAGATTTGTTGTGCACATATTTTTCCGGCTACCGATACTCCAGAAATACCCGCTTGCCCCCTCCCAACAGAGCACCAGTGTCCAGCTAAATATAATCCTTTGATAGTAGTCTTAAATGGTATTGACAGTTTTTTCATTTGCTGGAGGGTTGAGGCTAGACCAAAAGCTGCTCCATTTGTATTCTTAGTATAGCGGTAGAACGTAAAGGGAGTCGCAATTACCTTGGTTTCAATGTATTTCTTTATATTTGGAAACGACGCATCAGCGTTGTTTATCATATTAAACGATATTTCTTCTTTATGCACATCCCAAAATTTCTTATTCAAAAAAGGTACAAAAAACATCATAACCATAGTTGATTTATGCCTATCCTTTATAGTGGGGTCGTGCGCTGATGGAAATAAATACAAAATGTGACTAGGTTTATTTTTCGATAAAATATTTTCTCTTAACCTGGAATAAATATTTTTAAGATCGTAAGATGCGAAATTCCATATCCCACAACTGTCTCTGGATATATTTTTTAAGTTTGTTTTTAGACCTAGATAACATGCGAAAATCGAGCAAGAAGGTTCGATTTCTTTGTTGACCCCATGCAATAAATTAGTAAATGTGTGGGTTAAATCTGCATTAGAAACAATTTTTTTAGCTTCCATACAAATATCATCATCGATGACAACGCCTTTAACTCTATTATGTTTAACTAAAATCTTGGTGACATTTCTAGAAAGCAATATTTCACCACCATTATTTTTAATTAAAGTAGCTAATGCATCCGGAAAAGCCTGAATTCCTCCCAGCGGATAATAACCTGGATCCAGAATAAACTCTTTAAATAAAATTACAGAGGCGAGAGCAGATGCTCTTTCTGGGGGTAGACCTATGTTTCCTAATAGGCTACCTAAAGTAGCTTTAAGTTTTTTATTTCTAAAATACTCATCTAATAATCTTTGAAAAGTATAGCGCTTTAAATTGCGGTAAAAATAAGGCACGTTTTTCTCTTTTATATCTTTGAAAAAATTGGCTACATTTCCTCCTTCATTAGGAAAGGACTTTTTGAATTCTTTGATCGTATCCTGATACTTTGCCCTAATATATGTTGTATTGTCCGGCATTATAATTTTGTCTGTAGGATCGAATTGTTTAAATTGTAGTTTATTTTTTAGGTCTAAATCTGTTAAGACTCTATTTAGAACTCCGTTTTCAACTCCTCCGAAATAATGTATTCCGACATCAAATCTATATCCACTTCTTTTAAAAGATGTACAATACCCGCCTACTTTATTGTGTTGTTCAATAATTAAGACTCTCAATCCAGCTTTGCTTAAATAGCAACCACAAATTAACCCACCAATGCCTGAACCAATGATGATTGCATCATATTTTTTCATAGCGTTATATAGTTAAAAACCTCAGAGCTCTTTTTTCTGCTAATTATTCCTGTTTTCCCAGCGGGGAACCCTATAGCCAATATAGCTATTAAGTCCCCCTTTTTACTTATTATCCTGTCTATTCTTTTCTTAATAAATAATGGCATTGTTAACCATGCCATGCCTAAACCAAGATATGAAGCTACCAAATGCATGTTTTGTATAGCTGCAGAAATTCCCTCAATCTCTGACAAATAAGTTATTCCGTAATAAGGTTCTTTAAATTTTTTTACCTTCTTTGATAGAGAGCAATTATTATATACTAGGATTATAGTTGGCGCAGACTCGATTATCTTTAAAGTAGATTTTAATAAAATCTTAAAGCTGGTATAAATATTTGGTGAGAAAGCAAATAGCTCTCTCACAAGTTTCTCTTTGCTTTGTTTCTCTAAAATAACGAATTCCCATGGTTGTGAATTATGCGGTGACGGTCCCCATCTTCCTGCTTCAATAATTCTATTGATAATACGCTTGGAGATCGGTTTGTTTTTGTAGCGTCGTATAGTACGCCTGTTCTTGATAAGCTTCAGAATATCCATTTATCACTCCAGAACATTCTTAGTAAACCATTTAGTAAGCGCCATCAGCGCAAGCATAGGCGGTAAACCTGGCGCAAAGGGTATAACGCTACAGTCACAAACATAAAGATTCTTCATTTTGGTTTCCAGGTTTTTATCTACCACTCTA
>Ga0265297_10007963_pt1 | contig 14392 bp, 9 predicted proteins | sample Munlanlwell13791_FD_192502 | JGI IMG/M metagenome (GOLD analysis project Ga0265297, IMG submission 192502) | Leachate microbial communities from a municipal landfill in Southern Ontario, Canada - Leachate well 137-91 | ecosystem: Engineered > Solid waste > Landfill > Unclassified | place... | reverse complement strand
AAATTCTAAAGCAGAGCCAAACTTCATCCGCATTGACTTGTTCTCTGCTTCAAACATATCTTTAACGAGAGGTTTTAAAATATTCTTATCGATTTTTTCAGTAATATAAAGACTGGCGAGAGTCGCCAAACTTTCGCTAAAACCAAAAAATATCGGATTAGGATTATAGTATGAATCTCCCATGAGACTAGCAAATCCGGGCAATCCACCAAATTGAAAATTATGACCTATTTCGTGAAATGTGAGAAAAAGCGGAAAATTGTTTTCTGTAATGTGTCTTTTCCCAAAATGAATCGGATTACCACTATAAGCAAAAGTGATGGAAGGATCATACAAAAGCACCTGCTTTTCGCCCGGAAGAGGTCCCAAAGAGGGAAATTGACCGGCGGCGAGTTCCTTTTCCAATAAATAGCAGGTATCCAATAATTGGATTAAGTCTAAAGTATCTATCGTCGATTCATACCACTTCGGGAAATCAAGTCGGATGTAATCGCCTTCATAGTTGTTGATGATTCCTAAATCACCAATGACAAGATCCTGTGGTTTGCCGATTCCGATCCATTCCGTATCCTCAGAGTATACTTTCAACTGCCAACGATATAACCGTCTTTTAAAGCGCGAACCGTCTTGAAATATTCCATTAAAAGAATATTTGGCGGTATTTATTCGTCCAGAATTAAAATATTGAGTTGTGTCGGTACTGTAGATTTCGATCTCGTAATTGGCATCGGAACAATATGGTTTCCAGCTAAAATTCAATGGATTCTGATCGTTTACTTTTTCCAGGTCAACATTCTCGCCATCCTGCGGGTAGAAAATTTTCACCGCAAATCCATCGACGTATCGAACCTTAAATTTTGGTTTTGCTTCGTTTATCTCAAGATCTACAGTTTTCCATTGAAGCGGCATTCGAACACCAACATCGACCGGGTGAGTTATCAGGTAATACTTACCAAATGGTAAATTGGAGATAGTAAAAATGCCATTTGAATCGGTCACTACTTTACCAAAATACAAACCGGTAATAGCATTATGGATATTAATTTGTAAACTACAGGGTTCTTCATTCTCGAAAAACACACCCCTGATTTCTCCTCTATTGTCAGCGGCTACTACTTCATTAAATTGAAAACAAGATCCGATCATAAGCACCAGTACTATTCTAATCAACTTGGTTATTCTCATTTTAGTATTTTTCTTTTCCACCATTAACATTTTTTACTTAGGTGTCATAATTGATTTATTAGAGGTCAGTTTAGCACTCCATATTTTCGCGAGATTACTGCATCCAAAAAATATTTCCAGTTTTACTTATACCTTTTTTAAATATGTTCTTTCAAGAAATCTATTAGTGGCATCATGTAGCTTCAGACATACTTTTTTCGCACTGAGTTCCTCCCCGAAATAGAGCATTTCCATATTTCGTCGATAAATATCATCCCATTCTTGATATTTACTAATATACGGTACTACAACCCCATCTCTTCGCGCTAAATCATAAAACACTTTTTTATAATTTTTCATTTTCTGGGCTAGCCTTCCTTGAGGTAATCCATATTCGTATGCTGACATCCTGCTGACAAACATTCTCCCCTTTTTACCAATAATTTCTAAATTCTCAGGTTTGCTGAGTATGTAGCGAATCAATTCATAAGCAATATGTTTATGAGTAGCCTTAAGTGGTATTGACAATGCTGAACCACCTATAAATTGGAAACGGCCTTTAGGACCTTTTGGGGACGGCGCAATCGTCCAGTTAAATTTATCTTCTAATAAATCTCCAAAGGCCGGAGCTCCCAAATCAGCATTAATCGCTACCACTCCATCGACAAAAGGTTGAGGCCGGCCTTGTGTAATTTCGGGGACAGGCGCCACCTTATGTTTCCATCTCAGATCAGTCATCCACTGATAGGCTTCAATTGTCTCGGGTAAATTGAATTTCGATTCGGTCAAATTTTCATTGAACCAATCTCCTCCAAAAGAACGTAAAATCCAGTATTGATTACCAGCACTGGCTTCGCTACCAAGATTTAATCCAAATTGCCGATCACCTTTGGTAAGTTTTTTACCAACTCGCAACAGATCATCGAAGGTCCAGTCTTCGGTAGGTAATTCTTCATCGATCTTTTCATACATATCTAAATTAATATATAATCCACCAGTCGCATAATCATACGGGAAAGCATATTGTTTGTTACTGTATTTAAAGGATTCGACTTGGGTTGGATAATATTCATCAGGCCAACCGTCAGGTTTGAAAAATTCAAGAAATGGATCCAGTTCCTGCAGAAGGTCAATTGCCGCGAATGATTTGGCACGGGTATCATGCATCCAAATCATATCCGGCGGTGAACCGCCAGCTAATAAAACCGGCAATTTTGTGTTATAATTCGCAAAACTTATTCCCCAATCGAGTTGTACTTTTATATTTGGATAATATGTCCTAAAAAACTCATTAATAATAAGGTTCCATTTTTCAAACTGAAAGGCGCTTTCCCAGCTCATTATTTTAAACGTTCCGCTTATCTGAGGATCTACAATGCCCATTGTCCAGTCAGTTGCAGGAAATTTTACGTCAAAAGGCAATATTTCATTACTAATGGACTTACTCGCCTTTTCACAAAAACGTAAAAAAGACATGCCATAGGCTCCCAGACCAAGTTGGCCTAACCTTTTTAAGAAATCTCTTCTTATCATATTACTTTCCTATATTTTATTCGATGAATATTGACCGATACTCAACCCTTGAGTCCGGATGTTACGATTCCTTTGACGTAATACTTCTGACCTATAATAAAGAGAATAATTATTGGCAAAACCGTCGCACAAGAAGCCGCCATGATCAAATGCCAGGGTGTCTCGGCGGCAATTCTTGTTTGAAACATCACCAGTCCAAGAGGTAATGTTTTATTGGAAATCGTATTAATCATTATCAACGGCCAAAAGAACTGATTCCAGGTTCCCATAAAGGTGAAAATTCCCAGAGTAGCAAATACCGGTTTGCATAAGGGTACAATTATTTTCCAATAAAGTCCCCAATAACTACAACCGTCAATTTTGGCCGCATCCTCTAGTGTTCTTGGAATTCCCATCATAAACTGGCGCATTAAAAAGGTTCCCCACGCACTAAACAGGCCGGGAACAATTATAGATTTAAGCGTATCGATCCAACCGAAGGATTGCATAATAATAAAAAGCGGAATCATTAAAACCGGAAAAGGGATCATCATTGTAGCCAGATACATCAGGAATAATTTATCTTTACCTGGGAATCTTAGACGCGCAAATGCATATCCCCCTAGTGAACAAGTAAACAATTGTCCAACTGTTACAAAAATGGTTACGAGGAGTGAATTAATAAAAAACCGATCGAATGGAAGCGCCTTCCAAGCTTCTACATAGTTTGACCATTGGAATTTCTTAGGCATGAATACCGGTGGAAATGTCCATATCTCCCCCGCTGTTTTAAATGATGACAAAATCATCCAAACAAATGGCAGTATTACCACTATACCTGTCAGAATCAGGAGTATGTACGATAAGTAATCCACTAATCTTTTGCTGGTGCTCTTTTTCAACATATCTTCCTAATTGACTCCCATATCGAAGACCCATTTATTGGAAAGGCGCCATTGGAGAAGAGTCAGTGCCAATACAATAACGAACAACATCATAGCCACAGTGGCGGCATACCCCATCTTAAACCATTCAAAGGCATTCTGAAATATATAATATACCAAGGTGGTTGTCGCTCCGGAAGGGCCGCCGCGAGTCATGATATAAAACTGGTCAAAACCCTGAATCGAACCGATCGTGGTAGTTACGATTACAAAAAAGGTAGTGGGTGAAATTAGTGGAATCGTAATATGAATTATTCTATGCCACCAATTGGCTCCATCGATTTCAGCCGCCTCGTAGTATTGCTCCGGGATAGTCTGCAAACCGGCCAAAAATATTAACATTGAGTAGCCAACGCCTTTCCAAATACCCATAATAATGATAGCTGGCATCGCCCAGGTTTTGCTCTGTAGCCAGCGCGGTCCTGTTATCCCAAGTTTACCGAGAAAAAAATTAAATAATCCGAAATCGGCGTTATACAACCATGACCACACGATTGCAATCGCCACTAAAAGAGTGACACTGGGTAAAAAATACAATGTTCGAAAAAATACAACACCGCGAATCTTCCGATTTAATAAATATGCCAGAAAAAAAGCCAGAATGACCGTCAGCGGTATTGTGCCGATCGCGTAATAGAACGTGTTCCAGAGGTATCTCCAGAATAGTTCGTCTTTCAAAAGATTGCTGAAATTCTGGAGCCCTACAAATTCAGGGCTGGAAGCCAAATTCCATCTACTGAATGTGAGGAAAATACTGGCTATAATCGGTATTAGACTAAAGATTATAAATCCAATCAGGTTAGGGGATAAAAAACCGTATCCGGCTATCTTCTCTTTTTGTACGTTCTTTAATCTAAAGTGCATTAATTTCATTATAATAACAATTTAATAAACATTTAATTGATTTAACATCCACTCTGTCACTATGCATATACTCAGAGCCGTCAAGCAACATCGATAATGACTTTGATAGTATCATGTAAATCGTTAAGACATTTATTAAGGCCATTCTCTAGCTTTTCCAGAGGAAAATGATGGGTAATAAGTTCGGCGGCTTTGATCCTTCCCTGTGACACTAATTCAACTGTAAAATCAGTAAGTTCTTTAGTCTTAGCAATTCCAGGCTCAAATCCTCGCATAGTAATATCTTCGTTACTTATTAGTTGAGTATTAACAGAATCATTCTTTCCGCGATGCCCAAAAATCATATATTTCCCATGACGTTTTAATAAATTTAAAGCCAAATCAATTGAATTGCCTTGTGACCATCTATTATCTCCCATAGCATCAATTACAACATCCACTCTTCCAACCATCTGACTGAGTAAGTCAAAAGCTTCTTCGTGACTTTTTCCATTCAAGTTTAACGTATCATCAGCGGCTATTTTTTTAGATGCTTCCAATCGATTATCATATAAATCTACCGCATAAATTCTAGCTACTCCCGTTAATCTTGCCTCTTGCGCTAAAAACAATCCAGCCGGACCTTGCCCCAACATTAAAACTTTATCTCCGACATGGAGACCGGCATCATATATTAAGCGTATAGTCCCGCAAATCAATTCTAATAACGCGCCTTCGTCATAGCTCAAATCATCTGTCAGTTTACAGACTCCGAGGCAATTGGGTTTAATAGCATTAAACTCAGCAAAACCGCCAGTCATTTTTACCCAAAATCCGACTCGATCACCTATTTTATATTCGTGCGCACATTCTTTACCCACTTCAATAACCTCACCACAACATTCATGCCCTAGAATATGTGGCATTTTGGGTGTTGCATACGGGCGAAACGTTCCATTCCAGATATGTGTATCAGTCGAGTTGCAAATTGCTGAACGATGCACCTTAATTAATAATTCATCCGGATTACATTTCGGTTCAGGGACATTTTCGATTGTTAATTGCATTGGTTTATGCAATACAGCTGCCTTCATTTCCATTCTCCTTGTTTAAGTGCTTGTATAGTGTTATTAACGTTCATTTTGAACATCTCTTTAAGAAAATTCGGATGGACATGTGGCTCCATAGTAAAAAATCCACTATATCCATCTTTTACGAGGTTATTAAAAAGCGATGAATACGGAATGGCTCCTTTGCCCAGTTCACAGCATAAATAATCCCCCGATTTATCTTGCCAAAGAAAGCCGTCTCCAGGATGGTCATATAATTTTTCATGGTACTTCATTCCATCTTTTATATGAACATAAGAGATATACTTTTTTAATAAATTATAAGCATAGGGGTAAGGCTCTTCACCGGCAAAATAAAAATTACATGGATCAAAATTCAAGCGAAAATAAGGCGAGTTTATGGTTTCGATAAGTTCTAACACATACTCGGCTTTTCGGGTAACATCGACGCCTGTGATATCAAATTCATTTTCGAGCACAATCGTGATCTTTTCTCTTTCTGCATGTTCTAAACATAATTCGATATTTTCTTTGTAACATTTTATCGCCTGCTGTGGAGTTCTTTGTGGGTTTGCTCCAAAATATGTATTGACAATGTTTGATCCCAGAATTTTGGCGGCTTTTATACTGGATATTATCAAATTCTGTCTCTCGTTGATATTTCCCGGGAGATTCAGTTGTGTCCACGTAGAAATACATATTGCAGAGAGTTTTCGTTCATCTAATTCTTTCTTAATCTTATCAATGTTCTCGAATTTAAAATTATGTGGAATCCATAATTCCAAATTGGACACGCCTAAATATTGTGCGATACTATATACTTCCTCAATCGGACGATGGGGATATTCAGTTCCTGAAATAGCTATTTTATCCTGAATTTGCTTGAACTTCATTTTTCTATAACTCCCGACAACAATGTTCTTTTATTCTTGTTACAACGCAACTGTTAATCCAGTCTGAGACAGAATACCAAAATCCTGAAGGTTCAATACAGAATAACCAAACTCAAACGTAGTGTTCAGTATATAGAAGCGGACTCCGGCGCCGAGGCTCCAGTCGAAACCTTCACGATCAAACTGATATCCTCCCCTCAGGATGTAGTTTTCCATAAATTTATATTCCAAGCCGGCGCTACTATTCTGTCCTAGATCGTTAAAATAATTAACACTACCCATAATGGCGAGTTTGTGGTATTTTATTTTTAAGACGTCATATCCAGCTCCAAATCGAAAACTCGTTGGCAGGCGAATATCCTTAGGAACGACTTCCAGTACCACTTCATCTGTTTTATAATCAGGAAAGATTTGATATTCTATTTGCAATTGATCGCCTGATATTTTTTTATCTAATCCAAAATTATTGAAGGACATCCCGACATGGAATTTCTTATAATTATAAACAAGCCCCATATCAAAAGCCCATCCGTCAGACACCAAATCCCAGATCGTCTCATTAATATATTTAACGGAGACAGCCGCGCTGAAACGATCTGTAATTTTACGTCCATATGTAGCTGTAAATGCCAGATCAGAAGCTGTAAATTTCCTACCAGTTCCCTGAGGCTGAAGTATGGTAGTTTCCTCCATGTCATCCATGGTAATAAAATTGATAGAAGCCCCTACAAAATCATTACTGGTTACCGGCGTTTTAAATCCAATATAATTATGATTAATTGAAGCAATCCACCTGTCAATAAAAAAAGTCGCAGATTTTTTATTATCAAGACAAATACCGGCAGGATTCCAGTATAAAGCTGTTGGGCTTTCGGGCATAGCGGTATTTGCCCCTCCTAAAGCGACTTCTCTACTGCCCACTCCTAATTTCAAAAATTGAAATCCTGCTGTTCCGACCTTATTATCAATTTGACGGGCGAGCAACATTCCAGGTAACACCAGTAATAATAATTTGACTTTAATATGCACTCTCATATTTTACCTCGCTTTTTAAAAGATCATGTCCTCTTTGCAAGGGTCCATGGTAATTCAACCAAGTACTTGCTTGGGATTGATTTCCATAAACCATTTTGGCTTTCGATATGAACCTACTTTCTTGATTATCCAGCATATTCATTATCTTATGATAGCGAATTTTCCAACGTCATTACCATACGGAGAATCAATATAGAAAACATACACACCGGTGGCTACTTTCTGATTATTTCTTGTCATCAAATTCCAGAAAGCGGTCCCCTTGGTCTCACTATCAAATCCTCCACGATATGGTTCATTATGATGGATTGTATTAACCAAATCACCGGCTAAGGTATAAATCCGGATGGTACATTCGGTGGGAAGATTTATAAACTGAACTTTCTGATAATCATTATCAATATCCCAGGCCGCCCGCACTAAATAAGGGTTGGGTACTACTTTGACATTCATTTTGGTATGGTAATTAACCTGACTGGCTACTGTTGAAAACCGATATATATTGCCTTCGTGAGGGGCGCCTACCCCTGAAAGACTGACAATCATCGTATCGCCGGCAACAATTTCTTTGTTTGGATCTTCTATGAATATAAAAGCCCCGGGTAGATAGACCTTATAACCGGTCGCCTCATTTGAAAGGCTATTTCTAAAATCGATCGGATTATTATACCAGCTCCAGGTCGTATCTCCCGATACCGGATTTACCGATAAAACAACTTTCTCGTAACTTGCTAATCCATATGTCTGACCAAAAGACTTCTGGACATTAAGCAAGGTGTCACCGCTATCAAGATCATAAACATTTACTCTTCTTCGGCCAGCTAATTCGTAAAATTCGACTAAATAATCATGCGGTAAAAAATAAGCCCCGAATGGTGCCATCAGCGGAATCGCTGTTTGAGGAGTTAAGAAGTCGTCGTATTCTGTTGTCTGATGAACCCTTACATCAGCTTTTGCCTGTTTAAAGTATACGGTATCGATTTGATTCAATAATAAGTTCGGACCTGTATACTTTAACAGCATTCCATCAAACAGGTCAGATTTGACTGTCACCGATGGATTACTGATCGGAAAATTCAGAGTACTGATAATAGTGTCTTCGCTGGCCGTGTCTACCAAATGAATATCAGGTCCAAATCCCGTTATTTCTTTATCATAGCGAAAACTTGGTACATCTGAAAATCGTATTTCAAAGGTCTTGTCTTTTACACTATCCGAGATTAGATACTCTGGAGTAACTGTAAACTGAATATCTTCCTCAACTCCGGCTACTAGTTCCAGGCCTTCTATCTGAGGTTGGGTAAAATTAGAAGGCGGTGAATTGGGAGCTTCCGCCTGGAAGTTTACTGCAAATACCATCCCGGTTTCCAGCGGCGGTACGACTTCAAATTCAGGATTACCATAATTCAAAGGTTGATATTCACCTTTATCATAAGCTGTGACCGCATAATAATAAAGTTTCCCGTTTATTAATTCTTCATCAACGTAACTATGAACTAATCCCGTATTATTTCCGATAGGATTTCCTAAATCATCAAAACTTACTTTATCCCATTGTCCTAATAACTCAAAACTGCCCTCATCGCCAGTCGTACTTTTCCACAATTTGTAGCCTTCAAAGTCCAAGGAGTCGGAAAAGTCCGGTAGCGACAGAATTTTTTCAACTGTCCGTTCGGCTACATCGTCCCAGGTAATCACTATCTTTTGATCAAGTGCAGTTAATTTTATTCTAGGTAAAGCAGGCGGTTGGGGAAACCTGTAGTTATTATCATAAACAAACTGAGCATTTTGAGCTACTATTTTCAAATAATCTGCGTATTTCTCTGGATTCCCTCTCACTGAGGAATCATAATACCACATCGGCCAGGCAAAACAGAATGCAATCACAAATGTCGTCGATTCGCCATACGCCAGATCAAATGGACCGGATGCTAAAAATATTCTTTTATCAGCTGGTTCGGTATCTTCCAGATCGTAATAATCCGAGGAAATTATGTCATATCGCATTTCATCGGTGGTGGGATCATCAGCCCAACGCCTGAAAGAGGTCATCTTTGCTTGACCAGTAATAGGATCTCTCGCGGGACCATCTAAAAATTTTATACCGATATATCCCGGTGGATGTTCTAATTCTTCTTCTATACCAGACAATTCTTCTGCACTGTAAGCATAACCTATATTTAAATCAGGGATACAACCAGTTAAATCATTGGTAGGATCACATATATCGGCATCCATCGCAAAACCCACATAGGCATCAACCCATGTTTTTTGATTGGGATGAATATTTTTTATGGTATACTTAACAAATGCAATATCCCAGACATCCCGGAAACTGCTTGTCCATGAATAGGTCTCGGCTGTTATCAAAGCACCTAGAGACTTCCCACCCACAAATTGTTTACTAGAATCTAAATCATTACATTGCGACCAGGTATCCATCTCAGAGATAGTGATGGGATTCCCATCCGTATTATAGCCTTTCGGCCAGGGTGGTAATCCAGCGTTGGGATAATCCGTACTAACGTAGACGATTTCTTTTGGATCGTTATATCCCGGTTCGTTAGGTAGATTACCAGGGACAAACTCAGTTTGGCAATTCTGCGTGTTATAACCAACGGTAACCTGTTTATTGCCATCAATTTTGGCGCCTATCCATATACCAGCGCCAAATATATATCCCTCGTTTGTACCACGTAACCAAGTTCCCGGATCGGTGTCGTAAAAGCGACCTGTATTGGAGACGGGAATATCGTACCTGGCATATATGTGCCTGATATTATATATACTGGGTTTTGCTAAACGAGTGCTAACCTTCGGGAGTGCCCAAATATTAGTGGTAATTAAACATAACATAAATATTATCAAATTTCTTAAATCTGATTTTTTTAACTTTATAAGATTGCTATAATTCATAACAAATTTCTCCTTTGCAGATGATTTGTGCATTCCGTAAATCCATCTAATGATATTTCTTTAGAATTTAACATCAATCCCGATCATATAGGTTCGCGGAGTCGGATAGTTTCTTTTAAAACTCAACATATCATCTCTCAAGCGTTCATAAGCAACAAGTCTTTCAGATGTCGTCAAAGCGCCGTCGTTATTTATATCCGCCCATTCAGAGTATAGGTTGCTTTCTCCCTTCAAATAAGTATCAGATGCAAGAGAGCCTTCCGTCAGGCGGAACATATCTCTGTCAGGATTCCCTGATCCTTCAAAGACAGAAAATGGTTTTTGTAAATTAAAAAGATTATAAACCTCAACAAATAACGTCAGATCTTTTCCAAAGATTTTAAAATCTTTATAAAATCTCCCATCAGAAGAGTAGGTCCATGGGTAGCGTGCTGAGTTAAATCGGTCGCTTGTTACATTCATCGTATAGGCGGTAACTGGAGTGTATGGTCTACCGGAATGGGCAGTTGCCATAATATTGGCACCGATACCCGATAACAATTTTTTATTAAAAATGGTCGGACCCATTCCATAAGGAATACTAAAATCAAAATTAAGATAGACTGTATGATTTTGGTCAAAATCCATTGGCATAGTATCCTGAGGATAAAGGGGCTCATACCCTAATAGTCTGGCGTGGGTCATACTCAATAACGGGTAACGTGTAATTTGAGTTACATCAGAAGAAGTTCCGTCGGCTTTACAGTATGAATAGCTGACTGATCCACCAAAAAAATGACTATATCTTTTTCGTAAGGTAATCTCAAAACCTTTGGATTCTGCATATTCTTCGTTAACAGCCTGGAAGTACCAATTCATATCCGGAGATCTGGTTATTCTATAACCTTCCAGATTAAACATGTTCTTCTGGTACAGAGTAACATCAAGCGCCATATCATGATTTAAAATAGTCGATACTCCAACTTCATAAGCAATCGTCTTTTGCGGATCAATATTCGGATTTCCCATATTCAAATCAGCTTGATTTCGGTCAAACCAGAGATAAGCAAACATTCTCTCCATGGGCGGTCTCTGGAAAAAATATCCGTAATTAAAACGAAACATCATCTGATCCGTGACCGGAAATGAAATGCCCAGTCGCGGACTCAACTGATATTTAGCTTCTGGGGTAACACGATCTTGCTTAAAAGGATTAGAAGGGGTAGTCTGTAAAGGATCTACCCTATATTCGGTGACCGCATTGAAGTAATCAAGTCGCAATCCTAGGTTTAAATAGATACCCTCTAATTGTAGCTGGTAATTGAGATATGATGCAAACTCGATAGGTTGATAGCCATTACCAAGATCGTCAACCGATTCAATGGTTAATGCGGTGTCGCTTGGTGATTCTTCGTAAAAATCAATAAGGGGATAAGAAACACCAACACCGTTATAAGTTGACATTCCCCCAATTCTGAAACAATTAACATTGTGTTTATTAAATTCAAATCCAATCTTGATCTCATGATTCTTTTGGATTTGACTAGTCAGATCATACTTAATAATGAAATTTCGATCTCGGCTCTCAGAATACCAGTCATTATCACCTGACCAGATAAAATAATTAAAATAATCAGCATCCATTGTATTTTGTATACCGCCTGTTATCCCATAAGGATTATTCGCAGAAACCAGATCGGTCGTACGTCTTGAATAGACATTATCTACCCCCTGACTATCCCGCAGGCGCCATTTGCTGTATTTTGTTCCGGTTGTATCTCCAGGTATTTGATAGTTCCGATCGAGAAAGGGTTTGCGAAATGTGAAATCTTCCCACCAATTACTATTAGCTCCGACCTTATTCCCCGACCATTCCGAGCGGTCTCGCTGTCCACTAATCGAGTGCCAATCCATCACCCCTACTTTGAAGGTATAATAGGTTTTTTTATTAATTGCATGATCCAGAATAATAGTGCCATATTTCGACTTATTTAACCATGCTCCGTTGCGATCTAACTGATTTTCATCAGAACCAAAGCGCCAGAACATATCATAGTTAAGCCCCTGTGTTCTGTTCAGTGAACCAGTTACTTTTAGTTTCATGGTGGATGTGATAGGCTGAGTATACTTAAAATTAGTTCTATATTCTTGATAACCTTCGTGCGGATGCCGGCCAAGATTGGTGCCATCAGGAGCAATTACTTTTCGCTGGGGATTCATATCCCGAGTATTCAAATAACCTGTAATGAAAAACCTGCTGTTTTTGATCAATGGACCACCGAAGGTAATATCCCAAATATTAGCATTCTTATAAAATTGACTCCCCGAACTTAATTTATCGGTTTGGTAACGTAGATTTCCACTATAATCCGATCCGCCTTCCTTAGTAACAACATTTACAACTCCCCCCATAGCATTTCCATACTCTGCGGAAAATCCTCCGGTTTGCAACACGATTTCTTCCACAGCATTCTTATTGACATCCGTGATCATTCCGCCACTGATCGGATTAGTCAGCGAAAGTCCATCAACCATGTAATTAACTTCCGTCCAACGACTACCTCTTATATATGATCCGCTAGCTACTCCAGCGGTAGTGTTGACAACAGCGCTGACTGATTGTACAACCAAGTTTTTAAATTCCTCTGATGATAGTGTCCTGGTACTTGAAGATACTTCCTTATGAATCATTGGTCGTTGAGCGACTACTTCAACAACACCGATGTCAATCGCCTCAGATTCCATTTCAACATTAATTTCAGTAGTTATATCGGGAATGATTTCAACATTCCTAACCGATACTACCCTATACCCTATATAGCTGACTGTTAAAGAATAATTGCCACTCGGAATATTTATTATATAATAGTGACCGTCTAAATCGGTAATAGATCCTAACATCGTACCGACTAATACGAGGTTTGCACCAGGCAAAGGTTTACCTGTTGACTTTTCTGTTACATTTCCAGTGATTTTACCTTTAGTTCCGCCATAAGCCATAGTTGATATGAATACAATCAGAAAGATATCCATAAAAACATTAAATAATTTGTTTTTCATCATAATAAACCTCCAGGTTATAGAGTCCGTATTTTCCTATACTTTTCATACCCTTACCTTATAATGGCGCATTTCTGAGTTTTTAGCCCCTGATTCGTTTCTATTGATAGCATATAAATTCCACTGGCTATATCAGAAGCATTCCAGACTAAACGATGATAACCAGCCTCTTTCCTGCCTTCGTATAAAATTCTAACAACGTTCCCCAATAAGTCATATACTTTTATTTTTACTGGCGATGGAATTTTGAGTTGATAACTCACAACGGTATTTGCATTGAAAGGATTGGGGTAATTGGTGAAGAGTTCAAACTGCTTATCAACCATCAATTCCAAATCATCATCGATACCTGTGATCATTGACTCTATTTCCGGCAGGATAGATTCATAAAGATCGTCATCAATCGGAAAATCCCATTTGGTTTTGAACTTTTCACGAAGATCCACGCCTGCCGCTACACTAAAAGCACAACAAGTAACAGTCATCGAAATGGTTTTAGACCGATCATAATCTGTAACAGGATCGATATCATTTAATACATCCCAGCTTTCGTTAGCGGGTTGCAGAACTTTAAAAAAACGAGGAATTATCTCATATCCAAAACTATCTGCCAGATTCAAAACAATACCATCTAACAAATCTGGGGTTAGCATACTGAAATCCGGATTTTCCTCATAAGAAGTAAGTGATGTTTTAGCTTTATTGAATACATTCTCTAAATCTGAACGGCAAACGTCCCCAAGCTGATACGATTGTTGATCTGTAAATAATTCACGTATCGCGTATAAACCTACAAGACTTGCCCAGGCCTCGATGAAATTCGTCCCAAAATTCCAGTAATCTCCTCCCACTGAAATGTAACCAAGCCCGGGATACAGCTGGTTAAATCTCGTTGATGCCAGCGTATAATTATGCCCTAACTCATGAAAAAAAATAAACCAGGCTGGCTCACCTTGCCACATTGATGGACCCACTA
>Ga0265297_10007962_pt1 | contig 14393 bp, 16 predicted proteins | sample Munlanlwell13791_FD_192502 | JGI IMG/M metagenome (GOLD analysis project Ga0265297, IMG submission 192502) | Leachate microbial communities from a municipal landfill in Southern Ontario, Canada - Leachate well 137-91 | ecosystem: Engineered > Solid waste > Landfill > Unclassified | place... | reverse complement strand
GACCAAAATGTCCGGTAAGGTTAATTTGGTTAGTTTGCGTAATTCGTCCAGTATGCGGACTACGCGGGAATCTGCCGGGTCTTTTGAAACCAAAGCCACGACAGACTCATATTTTTCCAGATTTATGACCGGTGCCTCGCAGGTGTGGAGGGAAAATTCCCAATCCTTTTCTGGTTCGGCTTTCTGTATATGAATGTGGGGATAAAGGATGGGTTTTAATTGATTGTCTTTTATGGCGGATTCGTAGGCTGAGGGAAGTATTTTTTGGATAACACTGGAGTAAAGTTTATTTTTGTCGAGTTGGGGTTCAACCATGTTTCTGGGAGCTTTTCCTTTTCTGAATCCGGAAATTTCGGCGGTGTCGACAGCGGCTTGAATTTGTTTTTCTAAGGCTATTGAGACTTCAGACCAGGGAAAGGTGATAGTAATTTCAATTTCCCCGTTGGGGTTTTTGGTGACTTTGGCGGACATAATTATTTGGTGAGAATAGTAGTGCCGGTGATTTTGTCCGTTGCAACCAAGCTTTCAACGACAGACATACCGGTTAACACCTTACCTAAGTAAGTATACTCTCCATCGAGGAAGGTGGAATCTTTTTTGACAATAAAAAATTGGGAATCGTTACTTTTGTCTTTGGGATAGGCTAGTCTTGCGACTCCGAGACTACCTCTTTTAAATGAATTTGCCGATGTTTCTGTGGGTAAATTTAATTGTCCTCCGGTGCCGTTTCCGGCGGGATCGCAGCCTTGGACAACCCAGTCCTCTACCCTATGAAAGACTAGGCCGTCACAATAACCATTGCTCCATTTGGTGAGGAAATTTACAACGCTTCTGGGGGCGATATCCGGAAGTAGTTGTACGGTGAATTTGCCTTTGGTAGTGTTTATTTCTACTTCAGGTTGAGTGGTGATAGGAGCCGGAGTTACTGATCCTGTGGGGGAAATTTTTATATCGGTTGAGATTTCACCCGATGGGAGGGGTCTGTCTGATCTGGATTTGTAAAGATAAAAACCAAATGCGACTAAAACTAATAGGCCAATAATAATTTTGTTCCTGGACATGAGGGGATAATACTATAGACATATATAAAGATTCAAGGATCAAGATTTAATGTCCTGTTGGTTGGGTTTGTGTTTGTGGAAGCGTCAGAGAATAAATTTGGCCATGACTAGATTCTGCATGGAGAATTTTGACCCCACCGCAATTCGGACAGACTTGGCGTGCGGGAAAATTTTTTATTTCGCATTTGGGACACACTTCTCCTACCAATGAGTATCGTTGTTTTTTTGTTCTGTCCCATCTAGCTACTTCCATGATTTATTTGACGTAAATAAGTAGATAAACCCACGGAGGATATTAAATTAATTGATTCTCGACAAGTTTAGGATCTTGACATTCGGGTTTCATTCGGTTAGAAATAGAATATGCAAATAGTTAACGAACTGGTGGGTATAAATGTACGTTTCGGGGGCGGGGTTGTACTTCCTATAGGCTTTGACTGGCGGGGGCGATACTATGTCGTACAGCGGGTGACAATGACGTTTGAGAGGAAGAATGGAGGAAGAAGATATTTGTGTTTTATAGCTGAGACAGCGGGAATGCTTGCTGAGTTGGCTATGGACAGAGAAAGTTTGATATGGAGGCTAGGCAAATGCGAACCATCCTGCACTTAGACATGAATTCATACTTCGCTACGGCCGAGCAGCAGGCTAATCCATGGCTTAGGGGGCGACCGGTGGGAATAATAAAGGCGGAAGGTCGTGGTTGTGTGATTGCTGCGTCGGTGGAGGCAAAAAAATTCGGAGTGAGTACGGGGTGTACAGCATGGGAGGCTAAAAGGCTTTGTCCATGGATTACATTGGTGGCTTCGGATATGGATAAATATTTTGCTTTGACACAGAGACTTATAAGCTTGGTGAAGGACTATTCGCCCAGTGTAGAGATATTTTCTATAGATGAAATGTTTGCGGATGTAACGGAGAGTCAGGCAAAATTTTGCGGAGGAGCTTTGGAAATAGCTTTGGAAATGAAACAGAGAATAAAACAGGGATTGGGCGAATGGATGCGGTGTTCGGTGGGAATTTCCTTTTCTAAACTGATTGCAAAATTGGCTTCGGAAATGCAAAAACCAGACGGACTGACGTGGTTGACTTTGGAAAACTATTTAGAAAAAACGGCTTCTGTTAAGGTGGAAGAGGTGTGCGGAATCGGACGATCCAGGACGGCGCTATTACATGGCTTGGGAGTAAAAACTTTGGGTGAGGCGAGAATGCGTCAGTTGCCCCGTACAGTGGAAGATTTGGTGTGGTTGCGGGTTTTTGAACCGGTAAAGGAGATTGAAGATTTGGAACCGGCCAAAAGCGTATCAAGAACGTACACTACCTTTAAAACTGTAAATTCTAAATATGAAGTTCTAAAGTTGGTGCGGAATTTGGTGGAGGAAGCTGCGGCTAAGTTGCGGGAGATGGGGATGGGAGGCAGGACGGTGTGGTTAAAATTGTCGGGGGAAAATGAGGCTTTTTGGGTCAGAAGAACAATAAATAATCCCAGTGATGATCCGTTGGTAATTTACGATATTTTATCGGGAGAGTTTGAGAAAAGGCCGGTGTCCGGAGTGAGATTTGCGGGAGTGGGGGTTGGCAATTTAATTTTTAATTACCAATTACCGATTTTTAAAAATAGAAAAGAGCTTTTGGGGGCGGTGGATAAGGTGAATGAAAAGTTTGGATTGTTTACAGTCTATCCGGCGAGACTTTGCGGATCTGAATTAATCAGGCCGGAAGTAACAGGATTTTTGGGAGATAAGTGGTATAGATTCAGCGTGGTGAAGTAGCAAAGATGAGGTTTGTGGCCGGGCTGTTTACACCTACACATCCATGATCCCACTTTGGATCTAATTGGTTTTTACTATGGTCGGGATCTGAATTATAAACAAACTCAATTAAATGAACACCGGACATGACATAGCCATATGAGGAATTCTCCCCTATCCAGTTGTAACCCAGGACGGCATAGTTGTTTTCATCTTTTAAAAACTCAATCAAACCTTTATGTTCATCGGTGTTTTGAATGGATTTGAAGTAATCTGCCCGTTTTTGGGCATAATCGCAGAGACGGGAATCGGTTTTTAACGGTTGGGCACCCTGCCTGGCGCGCAAATCGTTTAAAGCATTAAGAATTTCCGAGGGACTGCCCATGGCGGGATCATTTTGAACTTTTATAACCCAAGTGTGATCTGAGACCTGTTTGGCTATCCCCCAAGGTGATGAGTCCGGAGTCGGAGTGGGTACTTTAGTGATAGTGACAAGCGGAATGTTGGTTGGAGTGGGGCTGGCTATTGTGAGAACGATCGATTTTTCGGGAGGGGGGGGAGGAGTGGGCAAGGAATTCAAAACCTGAGGTATAAATACGAGAAGGGTTAAGAAAATAATTGCCGGTAGGGAAATTAAATCCTGCATATTATTTGAGATTGAAATCAAGTTCGCGTTGTCTGATATTTTGTTTTTCGAGTTCGGGATGATATAAAGAAATTACATCAAGCAGTCCGGTATAAGTTTGGGCTAAGGTGCCTGATTTGTCGGTAAACTGAAAATCGTATCCGACTACCTTAAGATTGTGGTATTTAAAGTCGGAAAATAAATTATTGGCAGATTTGAATTTTAGTAGTTGTTCATAAATGAGGTTTTTTTCAATATTTAGTAAGTGGTGAAGTGCTATCCAGATAACTTTGGCTTTTCGGTCCTGGTCACAATAAACGGTGATGTCGTCAGAAGGAGATATTTTTGACTTAACAAACTCGAGATTTTGGTTGGTGGTAATGGATCTGTCTTCCAGTTCGCAATTGGTAAGCCCGGGGTATTTGTTGAGAAGATAGGATTTTACAGTTGAGGCCTCCGAATGATTTTGCAGTTTCGGATCCGTGTGTCCTCCGCATAAAAGTACTTTCTGAAACCGATTTAGTTTAAATTGTTCGGAAAGAAAATCGAGATAACCCTCGTACCACTTCCTGTCGGGAGTGTAGAGTCCGTATAGAAGTGCGATGGCGATTTTCATGGTGGGCTGGAGAGGACTCGAACCTCCACCTCTTACGAGACATGCTCCTAAAGCATGCGTGTATACCAATTTCACCACCAGCCCGTTACATAATTATAATACAGAGACATGCTCATATCGGAGCCTCTTTCCTTTCGCTTACGCTCAAGGGTTCTCCGATAAAACTCGCTTCGTTCGTTAAAAAGCATGCGTGTATACCAATTTCACCACCAGCCCGCAAGTAAATTATAGTACATAGACATTCGCATATCAGAAGCACTAAAAAAGCCCCGGCTCCTGCCCGATGCCGAGGCTTTAAAATCCCATCGCCTAACCTTTCAGCTAAGCCACGGAACCTAGAGGTATAGTACTATAGGTTTCTGGATTTGTCAATCCTTCGATAAACTCAGGACATTAGCCCTTATGAGCTAACACAAAAATACTGGGACCAAAAAAGAAATGGGCTAATGAGGTTTGAAAAAATTTTTCTACGGCCAACAACATTTTTTGAGGAAGATATTTTTTTAGAAGCGGTGATCTGAGATTTGACACCGATAGATAATTGTCGATTAAAAATCCGGTTTTGTTGAGTAGTTTGAAAACCGTGTCCGGATGGTGATTAACAAAAGCGATGCTGTGGTGGCGGATACTGGCATTACTCCTTCTGTCCAGCGGAGTGGGTAAAATCGGTTGGCCCAGGAAAAAACTTTTAATGCGGGACTTAAAATTGAGTGAGTTGGCAAATTCAAGAATCAAGGTACCACCAGGTTTGAGAATACGGTTAATTTCTGAAAGGGAAGAAATCGGATCCGGAAGATGATGCATCACTCTTACTACCACTACCAGGTCAACAGAGGTATCAGGAAGGCCGGTATGCTGGGTGGAACCGGCTTGGATGGCGATGTTACTTAATCCTTTTAGGTAGTTTTTGGCCAACTGGCGTTGTTTTAGAGATGGTTCAATGAGTATCGCTTTTTGGGAAAAAGGCATAAGAAATGCCGTGAGCCTACCATATCCTCCGCCAATATCTGCCGATTGAGAAAAATGTTGATTTTTTAGTAGTCTACTTATGGCCAGGACTTCTGCACCATGTTCATAGTCTCTTCCCATCCAATAACGGTCGTAGGAAAAAGTGGGATCGTCGTAATGCGCTACCATAATTTTTGTTATTCCATATCAGTTAAAAATTGAGAGACGCCTTTGGCCCAGGGACCTCCGATATCCACTGAGGGAGGGGTATATTTGGCCATAATAGTCTCCGGAGTGGTAAGTCCCTGGTCGATGTAGTCTCTTTTCAGAGCTTTGGCAACTGTTTCGAGAGCCTGGGGATAATTGTCAAATCTGATGGTCATGTTGCCGTAAATACCGTATCCCCAGCAGTTATGAGATCCGGCGGGTATTTTTTTACATAAATTGGATTCCTGTTGGGCGATGGCAACCAACAAGCGGTAATCTAAAGAATATTTATCGGAAATTTGAACTATAAGTCGGGAATGAGTTTCGAGCGGTGATTTATAGCGGGATAAATAGTTTTTGATAATTATCGGCCGGGCGTCTGAAGTAATGACCTGGGGAGAGAGGTTGGGATCAAAAAGGGAGTTGTTTTGCAGTGAAGTGTTTTGAGTAGAAGCGGCAAGGACTTTTGGGGCGGTAATAATTTGTGAAGCTTCCAGGCTTTGCAGAGTTGAAAAGGCCAACAAGATTACTGCCGGAGTGCCAATGAAAAAAGATAACAACCAAGGTAAATGGCGCATTAAGTCATTTTAGCACTTTGGATTCCAATTCCTTTATTTGTCTTTTCAGATCTATCATTTTTGATTCCCGCTCTACCATGGAAACGTTCATAATTTCCAAATCCTTGTTTTTTCTTTTAAGTTCAATTTCCGCTTGTTTACGCTCAGTGATATCAAGGTACGTGCCCAGCACGCCAATAACTTTGTCGTTTGTATCCAATAACGGCACTTTATTGGTATTTAACCAAATTGTATTTCCGTTGGGTGTGGTTTGTGGTTCTTCGTAATCCAATTTTGACTGTCCGGTTTTTATAATTTTCATGTCGTCTTCACGGTACAGATCAGCCTGGTCTTTCCAGGTCATTTGGAAGTCGTCTTTGCCAATAAGCTCATCGGGTGAATTTTTTCCCGCATCTTTGGCAAAAGCCAAGTTGCAGCCAAGATAGGTTAGATTAATGTCTTTCCAAAAAATTCTGATCGGCAGTAAATTGATAATATTTTGAAGAACCATTTGAGATTCCTTAAGTGATTTACCGGTATTTTTTTGGTCAGTAATATCCTGAATAGTGCCGGATACCTTGGCAGGTTTACCTGAAGTGTTTTTTTGTAACTCTGCGACAGATCTGATGAATCTAACAGATTCATCGTTTTCCCTTTTGATCTGAAATTCCTGGTTGTATGGAATCTCATAGTTAATAATATCGGAAAGAGCTTTGTCCAACGTTTGACGGTATTCCGGGAGTACTGATTTTTGAACTTTTTGAAGCGTTAAAAACGGAGTCTGCCTTTCAAATCCATAAATGCGAAAAGCCTCTTCTGAGGCCCAGATTTGATGAGTGGTTAAATCTAATTCCCAGTTTCCTACGTGGGCCACTGATTGAGCTTTTTTAAGACGTTCTTCACTTTCCCTGAGAGATTTTTCTGTGGTTTTCTGATCGGTAATGTCTCTGGCGGTGGAGATAGTACCGATAATATTTCCGTTTTCATCTTTGAGGGTATGACACCACCAGGCCAATAACCTTTTTTGGTCATCAACGCGTCTTTGCCAACTTTCCAAGTAGACTGTTTCTTTGGATCCCGAAAAGAGCGGTTTGACTAAGTCATAAGTGTCCTGTTGGCCTTCGAAATAGTAAGAAGCAGGTTTGCCGATCGTGTCGTTGCCGAAAAAATCCAAGCCGGGTTTGTTTATCCATGTGTAAACCTTTGCATTGTTTACGACAGCAACAATGTCAGGAATAGCTTCTAAAATAGTTAACTTATCCAGAAGTGGCTGGGTGCTCACAGGTTATTATATACACAGAAAAAGGTTGACTGCCAGAGACGAATTTAATTGAAAATATCGAGATAATTTTGAGCGGGTAAAGTGAATCCTTCGGCGCGCTTCGCTTGCTCAGGACAATAGTCGGACCCAAGGGGGTCCTCTCCCCTTCTGAAATCATTCACAAAGAAAAATGGACACTAGGTCCACTTTCCTTTGTGAGCGGGTAAGGGGAATCGGACCCCTATATCCTACTTGGCAAGCAGGTGTTCTACCACTGAACTATACCCGCGAACGCAGTGAGTGGGTATTAGGGCGTAGCCCGTCTAACCGCCTACACGACTAATGCGCACTCAGATTATATTATTCCTGGGATTTATTTACAAACGCATTTATAGTGAGGGGAAATGACTTCATGTGCAACGATTTGTCTAAGTATGAGATTAATAATTTTTGACAAGCTTTGTTTTTGACAAGAAATTGGGCAGAACCGTCTCCTTGAGATCCCACCCCTTTTGCCCCCAGGGTATTTTTTAGCAAAAACGGATCGGATAATACTAGATGTAATACAGGTGAAGTTAACTCTTCCGGACAGGCTGGGGTGGCATGCAAATCAAATTTTTGCTGAGCATAAGTCATAAGTTTTCCCAAAGAAACAGAATCGCCAATTTCAATATAGGTTTTTGCCTTTGAAGTAATGGATTTGTTTATCGGTCCAAGTAAATTTTGGACACCGGCCTGAATAGGATTTAGGGAAATAGGAAAACAGAGATTTAATTTTTGTAGAATATTTTTTGTATTTTTTGTGGCTCCCAAGTCTACAATAACGTAATGAAGCGATTTTTTTGGTTTTATAGGATTCACGTTTACCGAATTCCCATCGAAAGTCATAAAAACCAGCCGATTACCGTACGCACATCCCTGATCCATCCGGCCGCATTTGGAACCGGTAAATAACTCACCCAAGTAGGCAAACTCCATTTCCTGATCAATTGAAAGTCCAAGATTGTAAATTTGATTAAAAGCTCTGGCAGTTAAAACACATATTGCAGCACTGGAGGATAAACCCTTTTTAATGGGTAAATCTGTTTTGTAGTTATCGATTATCAGTCCTCCAACCTGATATTTGTTTCGGATACAAAAAGCAACACCGGCGATATAACTAAAAAATTTCCCTGAATTGGCATATGTTTTCAGAACCTCGGGGTTCATAAAAATGGATTCAGTTGCGTGAGAACTGGTAATCTGAAGTCTGGTCGGGTGTCGTGAGACATTGGCATAGATTCCCTGATTGGTGCCAGCAATGATGGTGTATCCTTTTTTAATTGAAGAATTTGAATTACGGTAACCTCCGGCCCAATCTGAGTGTTCGCCAAAAAGACAGACCCTACCCGGAACAAATAGATGCAACATCGAATACATTATACAAATGGATTAACTTAATTCCATGAGACTCGAGATTAGTGTTAGAATTTTAAAAAGATTTTATAGGCCTTTGATTTAGACGGTTAACCTAATTGTGCAGAGAGAAAGGGAATATACTCGAACATAGTCTGCCAGTTTGATAATACTGTAAATGAGGCTAGAATTCTACGACAGCAACTTGACCAATTAAGTTCTCACCTACTACCCGCCACGAAGTGGGTACATCTAATACTATGACACATAAGTACGTTCCTTTCGGCATCGGTACAAAGATTGGCGTCACCCTCTGGATATTCGCTGGTTTCTTTACCGCAGTATACCTGATAAACAATGCCTGACCCGCATATTGGAAAGAAAGGACTTCTTATGTCTACGTTAAAAGTTTTTTTCTCTTCGCAGTTACTAACTAATTCAGCCATATAGTTCTAATATGATTCATAATTGATCAGTTTGTATATACTGTGCCGAGGGCGGGACTCGAACCCGCATGAACTTGCGCTCGAGGGCTCTTAAGGCCCTTGCGTATACCATTTCGCCACCCCGGCTGATATTTCTGATATTATCTCACGACCATATCCGGATTTAAAATACTTTTCCATTTTACTGGCTACTATTCGGTTGTCACATAACTCCACATGAATCAGATCCAAGGGCAGCATTTTTCTGGTGGAAAATGTTTTTCCAGAAAAATGTTCTTTAAGTCTTTGGTCTATATTGTTAGTTAAACCTTAATAAAATTTTCCGGTTCCGCGACTGCGGAGTATATGCACACAGAACATAAATTACTTGCGTATACCACCTGCCTGCCGGCAGGCAGGTTTCGCCACCCCGGCTTGGTTGTGTTTATTATCTCATGTCCGAAATAAGATATTCAACTAAGCCTATAGTTTGACAAATAAGGTTTAATATCCTATAATGTTGGCATGTTGGATCGAAAGTACGATGAAAGTAGGAGAGCTTTTTTGCGAGGCACCGGTTTATCGTTACTGGGTGTGATTTTTTCGGGTTGTGGTACTAAGGATAACCAGGAAGAGCTTACTCCGGAAGAAAAGATATATAGTGAAGTGACGTGTGCAATTGAGGAAATAAAGGTACACCAAAGTTATGAAATACATATTCCAGATGACGGTACCGGAACTATTGTGGAAAGGTTTACTGATGAAAAGGGTAAAAAGTGGGCTTTAATTTTGACTACGACACACACTCTTTCTGAAGATGCGCCAATTTCAACCATCGACATAAATTGTGGTGACACTCTTATAGAAAGAGGGTTGTATGTAAATCACAATGATTTATCAAGGAATAGAAGGAGAGCTTATATAGCTTCGGGGAGTAATGGAGCCTCCGTAGTTTTGGTTCCGGCCGGAAATGACGTTAACAAAAATCCAAAAGTGGCTGAATTAAGCAACAATACTGATTTTGATTTGGGAGAATCTATCGTTGGACCTTCTATTATGTTTGAAAAAGATAAAGATGGTAATCTGAAACCTCCTAAACTTGAAATAAACTTATACAGTGTAACTGGTGTCGGCTTCACGACTGAATTTGTTGAAATTGGAACTGTACTGACGGATGTAGTGCAACTGAATGGAGAACCTATTGAAAGCGGAAGTGGTAGTTTGGGAAGAAAAAATGGCCGTGGTAATCTCGTGATTCAAGGATCGGGGCACGGAGATAAGAGGAAAACGTATGCTACCATAGTTACGAAAGATGAAGTTGAGAAACTTTCTCAACAGGCAAAGGCGTTAAAGGCTGAAGTTGAAGCGTTATTAGAAGAATAATTCTAAGTTTAGTGCCGGGAAGAGGACTCGAACCTCCACGCTTTTTACAGCACATGCACCTCAAGCATGCTTGGCTACCAGTTACAACATCCCGGCTTAGGGTTCCATTATATTAGTTAGTTGATTATAATGCACCTTAGCACTTTAATATTGGGGCGGATGGCGGAACGGTAGACGCGCTAGCTTCAGGAGCTAGTGACCTTAAAACGGTCGTGGAGGTTCAAATCCTCTTTCGCCCACAAGCTTCCCGGGTGAGAAAGGGTAAGCTTTCAGCTTACGTCGTGGAGCTCGGCTGGTAAACTCGCCGCGCTTAAGCGAACAAATCCTCTTTCTCCCACCCATCACTAAAGCTACGGTGGACAGTTCACTTTTAATGGACGATTGGCTCAGCTGGTCAGAGCACCTCTTTTACACAGAGGGGGTCGGGGGTTCGAATCCCTCATCGTCCACTAAAATTTGGTAAAATAAACATGTATAAAGTCCCAGATACAAGTACATAAAAAAGATATCTCAGTTCAAAAATGTGTGCGATTGAAGCGCCGAGATACCTGAAAAATTACATTTTTCGGTATCTCAGCTTACTTCGTTCGCCGAGATAGCCAAGTTGGTCACGGCGGGCGCCTGAAGAGCGTCAAATATAGGTTCGATTCCTATTCTCGGCACCAGTTAAAGCAGGTTCAATTAGCCTCACTTATTTTTACCATACCCTGATTAAGAAGTCGAACCTCTTTATCTTCCAAAAAAGCTTCTTACTGAACTTGCAAAAAGTGCTAGAGTTCCGTTTCCCAAAACTTCCTTTAATATACCTTGTTTCATATCCTGAACATTTTGTTCAATCTGTTCAAACGTAACCTTTGGTTTTACCCAGTGGTTTCTCCCACTAGACATCCTGATTTCTCCTCCAAAAGTTTGGGTTAACATTTCGGCAGCCCTTAAATCTTCCAATAAACGTGTTCGAGTCTTAATCGTATCTAATGCATTCATAATTTTAGAATCTTTAGTATCTACAGTTACTAGTCGGTGATTTGAACTAAGTTCGGCGGATACTGGAAATCCTTTATCGGCCAGAGAATCTACGTCACGTTTAAAAGTTTCAGCATTCTCGACAATTTCTTCCCCAGTAAAATCGTAATCTTTACGCATAATATATATTATAGGACGTCATAGATTAGTAGTCAAGTTTAGATTTAATCTCGAAAGTTGATTAGCCAGACACGAAGCTTCTGAACAATAATCATTAAAGTACCTTTTGAAGCTAATAATTGGTTCGACCCCAGACCTATTCTCGGCACCAGGCTCGCCTTGGTGATAGCCACGCTCGGGTGACATTAAAGGTGTTCCGGGTTAAAACTATAAAAATACAACCACTTTATATAAACGCTTAGAAAAATTCGTCTTTGTTCCTACGATCCGGTATTTAGCCATTTTCGTGCCTTGTAAATAATTCTTGAATTTAAGCGTCCTACAAGCTTAGGTTCTTGCATTGAAATTGTAGTCAAAAACTCCCTATTATCTGCGCCCAATTTATGCAACCTTTCCAATGAATGTTCTAACAACTCACTTTCAAATCCAGTGTCATGTAACTTAAATGCGGATATTGAAACATTAGTATCTGGTCCCGTAAGCTCTGACCAAACATCTTGTGTTAGATTATCTAATTTGCTTATGAAATGTTGATCTGGATAATTAAATCTATTTAAAGAAATGACGACATCTTGAAAAGTTGTTATTGATTCCGTATTTTTCGCAGTTTGAATTATCAAATCAACGCTTCGATTCAATAGCTTTATCGCTTCCGGCGAGCATACTTTATCTGTAGTTAGTTCTTCTGCCATCCAAGCCATGGTTGTCATTATTCCTCCTTTGGTATGAATGTTTTCTTCACCCGGTAATCGGTCAATTAAGATTTGTAGAACTTCATTTGGATAAGCTAAAAGAGGTTTTATTTTTTCCTCGTATTCAAAAGCATTTGCTCCGAGTAAAAGATCAACCCGGGAAGTTAATGTAATGACATCTTGGTCCCTCTTATCTGATTTAATAATTTGACAAACTTTAGAATTTTCGGATCTAAAAGGATTAGCCATATACAATAATTATATTCCTAATATTTTACAGTTGTAAGAATAAAAAGGTTGAATCTAACCTCAATTCATAGTTGATAATGAAAGATTATTTAGGATATTCAGTTGGTTATTTAATAATTCAGCCTCCTGATTACCCTCCGCAAAGTACCTTTTGAAGCTAGAAATAGGTTCGACCCCAGACCTATTCTCGGCACCAGTAAATTTGATAAAGTAAGGTGTGGATATTTTGTTCGGACTCCCCGCTTACCACATGGCCGTAGTGCATTTGGTTCTGGTGATCGGATTGGTAACAGTCTGTTTTTTTTATAACTATGTTTTTCCAAAAAGACCGGTAAATTTATTGGTATTGGTAATTGCGTTGAGCATACTCCCTGTTTTGAGTCAATTTCGTAAGGGTGATTACAATGGCGGGTTATATCAGAACGCTTCGTTTGCGGCGGGTTTTTTTGATAGTTTATCTGAAGGAAACCTGATTCCCAGATGGGCGGAGAGACTTGATACATATTTCGGATATCCGGCGTATATTTTCATGTATCACACTCCGTTTTATATAAGTTCGGTATTTCATTTGTTGGGATTTTCTTTTGTAAACAGCGTCAAACTGACATTTGTGTTCAGCTATATTTTGTCCGGGGTTAGTATGTGGTTTTTTGTAAAAGACAAACTTTCCGGATGGGGAACTTTTTTGTCAGTGGTACTTTATCAATTTGCGCCTTACAGATTTATTGATATGTATTTCAGGCTGGATGTGGGAGAGGCGGTAGCCTTTGCTTTTATGCCTTTACCATTTTATTGTATTGATAAGTATGCTGACACAAAAAAACCAAAATATTTGTTTTGGGGGTCCGTCTTCACCGCAATTTTGATTTTGTCACACCCGGCTTTATCGGTAATGACGGTTGGTTTGAGCCTGTTGTACGTTGTGTGGATGCGTAAGTGGACAGGGATATTGCCGGTGGTATCAGGAGCATTGTTGTCGGCATATTATTGGTTTCCCATTATTTGGGAAGCTCCGGTATCACAAATAAAAGCTTACACGCAGGGAGAAATGATTGCGGGTGTTACGTATATTAAATTCGGGGAATTGATTTTTTCTCCTTGGAGATGGGGATTGTTGTTTCAGGGTAACAATGCTGAATTGGCTTTTGTTATGGGTTATGGGGCGGTGGTGGTGTTGCTGATGGGTATGGGAAAAATTTTTAATAAACCAAGTAGACAACTGGTGTTTTGGTTTTTGGCTTGTTGGGCAAGTATTTTTATGATGCTTCAGATTTCCAAACCTTTGTGGCAAGTTATACCGTTGATCAATAATTTTCAATTCAGCTGGAGATTTTTAGCTTTATTGGCACTGGCAACGTCAGTGTTGGGAGGGATAGTGGTAAATAAAAAGTCTGGTTATATCGCAATAATAATTGCATCCATAACCGTATTAGGATCCGTGTTAAATTGGGGTCACCGGGAGAGTAGTCCAATTGTAATCAGCGATGCTAAACTGAGGGAAATAATGCCAACTCAGGCAAGGATTTCTCAAACCGGGTTTCCGCAGGCGCTGCCCATATGGATAGATTTGAAAAACCAATGGGGAGATCGGAATATATCGGGACCGATTGAAATTTTGAGCGGTAAAGCGGATGTCAGACAAATTTTTCGAAATTCTACTAAACATGTTTATGAATTGGATTTGAAAGAAGCGTCTGTATTTAAAGAAAATACTTATTATTATCCGGGATGGAGATTGATGGTGAACGGTAAACAAAAAGATATTGAATATCAAGACAAAAATTTTCCCGGGGTGATGAAGTTTTCTCTCGAACCGGGCAGATATACGACTGAGTTGAAATTCGGTAACTCACCTGACCGGAACTTATCGCTTTTTGTGAGCGCTATTACGGGGATTTTTCTTTTGGGGATAACGGGAACTCCCCTACTTTGGTCCAGTTTTCGATCGGAAAGCCATTAGTCCAGATTTCGATACTGCTGGCTGTGAAAGACAAATCTGCTATTCGGGGAGTAAATTCTTCAACTAACTTTTTTTTGATTTCGTCCGGGGTATCCTGCTTGTACAAGATGCTGATATGAG
>Ga0265297_10007961_pt1 | contig 14394 bp, 10 predicted proteins | sample Munlanlwell13791_FD_192502 | JGI IMG/M metagenome (GOLD analysis project Ga0265297, IMG submission 192502) | Leachate microbial communities from a municipal landfill in Southern Ontario, Canada - Leachate well 137-91 | ecosystem: Engineered > Solid waste > Landfill > Unclassified | place... | reverse complement strand
AAATAATCGCTTCATTATTAGTCGGCAAAATACCCTGTATTCCTCAACGGCCGGTTTGTTATGAATGCCAAATCAGAGAATATGATTGCCTGCTTCAAAAAGGACTCCCCTGTCTCGGACCGATTACTTTGGGCGGATGCCAAGCAGTTTGTTTAAAAAGCGGAGAAATTTGTTCAGCTTGCCGCGGATTTTTATCCAAACCGGCGGCAAAAAATTTAATAAAAATTTTTAAAAGACAAGGATTAAACGATGAAGATTTAAACAATCTTTTGGAAAAATTCGGCGTTAAAGACGAATGGGAGAAGTTGATAAGCTAACTAAGCGAATAAGTAAATAAGTTAATAAGCTTATGAAGATAAATATTGAACACATAAATAAAATTGAAGGCCACGCGGGCATGGAAGCGAATATTTTAAACGGCAAAATACTTAAGGCCAGAATGGAAGTCAAAGAAGGCGCAAGATTAATTGAAGGCATTCTTGTCGGCCGGCCGATTGAAGAAGCATCTCTGATTACGGCCAGAATTTGCGGACTTTGCCCGGCTGTTCATTGTATCACCGCCTCCAAAGCGCTTGAGGCAGCTTTAAAAATAAAAATCCCCGAACCAATCGTGAATTTAAGAAAAATAATGCTTAACGGACAAATTATCCAAAGCCACGCTCTTCATATTTTAATGGCTTCTTCCGATTATCTTGGCTTGGAAAACAGTTTGGATTTAATGTCAAAGCATTCCGCGGCTTTTCAAAATATCATTAAAATTCGCGAATTCGGCAATGAATTGATTGAAACAATCGGCGGCCGTTCGGTTCACCCGATGTCGGCCAATATCGGAGGATTTTTAAAAGCTCCTAATCAGGAAAAATTAAAAAAACTTTTGGAAAAACAACCGGAAATTTTAGCCAGTGCCATTGATTTGTCTGACTGGTTTGGAAAAATAAAAATCAATAAATTTTCCAGAAAAACTGAATTTGTCGGACTTAAAAATAACAAAGAATATGCAATCTATGAAGGCAATATTTCATCTTCGGAAAAATTATCCATCTCCGCTCAAAAATACAACTCAGGATTAATCGAATTTCAACGAGCGAGCGAAATAATAAACATGGTAAAACGCAACCAGCAGCCTTATTTAGTCGGGCCATTGGCTAGATTGAATATCGCCGGCAATAAACTCAATAAAAACGCTCGCCAAGCAATGAAAAAATTAGGACTTAATTTGCCCTGCTATAATACTTTTCACAATCTGACCGCCCAAATGATAGAAATAATCCATCTTATTGAAGAAACCCAAAAACTTTTGCAAAAGCATTTAAAATCAAAAAATAAAATTTATCGCGTATCTTATAAAATTAAAGCCGGGTATGGAGTCGGAGCCTGCGAAGCGCCGCGCGGATTACTGATTCACGCTTACCAGATAAACAATCAGGGTAAAATCGTCAAAGCCAATATTATTACTCCAACCGCTCAATTTCTATTTAATCTGGAAAAAGATTTAGAAACATTCATTCCGAGCTTAAAAAAATTATCCCCTAATCAAAAACGGCAAAAAATAGAAATGCTGGTCAGAGCTTATGATTTATGCATTTCTTGCGCCGTTCATTAAATAAAATTTATGGCAAAAATAACCGAAGAAACAACTTTAAAAGAAATCTTGAGCCATCCCCAGGCGGAAAAAATTTTAATGAAATATAATTTACCCTGTTTAAGCTGTCCGATGGCCAGTTTTGAAATGGATAAATTAAGAATCGGCATGATAGCTGAAAGATATGAATTAAATCTTTCAGAATTATTAAAGGAATTGAATAAGGTTATCAAGTAAAATATATTTTAACGCAAAAAGCCCTTTGATATTATCTCAAGGGACTTTTTTCTTTCTTAGACTCTTTTTCTTTTTAATTCTTTTAAAGATTTATCAATAAGACACTATAAAAAGTAATAATTTTAACTAATTGACAATATCACAATTTTTATTATAATTTAAAAGTATATTTAAAGATAATTTTAATCTAATTTTTTGTAAAAATATATATTAAAATCAATAATCACCTTAAGCCCATAAAAATAAATATGAGATATCTTATTAATAAAAATAAAATTAAAAAAATAATAAAAACCATTGAAAATATTACGAAGAATTACCATATTCACATCTTAGCGAATCCGACAATAAATTATGAAAAGAATGAAATTATTTTTAAAATATCTAAAAAATCCTCTCATTACTTATATGCTATATGGGCAAGTCTCGTTTATAAATTTTGTGAAAAAAGAATTGCCAATAATGCATTTGAAATGCCAATTAGTTACAAAAATAATTACAGTGTTATTTGGATTAAGCGAATAAAAATATTATTCTTATACGGAAAACTAAAAAATATAAAAATTCCGGATATTCCTAGAATAAAACATCCCAAAATTATTGCATTGGGAGGGGCAAGCGGTTCAGGAAAAACGTCAATTTTTAAAAAATTAAAAGAAAAATATCCTAAAAAAATATCAAATTACCCGGCATATACTACAAGGAAACCACGACAAGAAGAACAAAACAAAATAGATTATTTTTTTTGTTCTAAAAACGACCTAGATTTAGCAAGAAAAAATCCTAATTATACAAACTTTGTTGAAGCCAGAAATAATTGGTATTGGATCAAGCCCGCAAATATGCTACGAGGAGTTTGGCAAAATCACGAAAGAATACATTTCTTTTTTATTTCACAAGTTAATGATTACAAAGCTAGAAAAAAACTTTTTCCGCAAATGAAATGGGTGTGGATTTATACTGATCCAAAAAATATCATACTAAGATTAAAAAAACGTGGCGATAATGATATTAAGTCATCTTTATCCTACAACCATAAAATAATAAAGAGACTTCCTGAAAGCTTAATTGATTTGAAAATTAAAAATGAACAAACCAAACTTGATGCCGCGGTTAATTTAATTGATAAATTTTGCGGATTACAAAATAAAAAATAATTATGAAAGCTATTGTTACGATTTGCAACGAACTATATAACCCACTACTTAAACTTTGGCTTGAAAGAATATGTGCACACACAAAATTACCTGTATACGTCTTATCTATTGGACATATTAAAACCTTAAAGAATTTGCCCTGTAATTATATTTTGATCAATAAAAAGGGAAATCCTTTTCCTCCTGACAGACCAGATCATGCATGCGCTGAAAAATTACGAATTTTCAATCATTTGCCAAAAAATATTAAAGAGGTTCTCTTTATTGATATTGACGTCATGGTTCTTTTTAATTTTTGGACCACAAATAAATATTTTGAAAAATCACATAAGTATTTTATAGCAACACAAGATTTTTTTGTTGGCTATAAAGAAAAAATGGAAGACGAATTTAAACCATTCAATCCAAAATTTATAATGAAATACCTGCCAGATAAAAGTTATTTTTACTTTAATACCGGAGTATTTTTTGCTTCCCGAAAATTACACGAAAATTTTTTTAAGATATGTCTAAATGATTGGAAAAAATATGTAAAAAGTCAAAAAAAATATCCTTCTATATTTGATCAAAATATATTCAATTACTGCTTAATAACACATGCAATAAAGGTTAAGCCTATGCCAATCAAAAATAATTGTTTGCGTCAATATAATCCAATGGTTAAAAATAATCAACTTTGGTTGGGTAAAAAAAAGGTTTATGCAATGCATTTTAATGGCGGCGATATACAAAAAAAATTAAGAAGATGGAAAGAACTTAAAAATGAGTTAGAAATTAAAAAATATGCATAAAATAATGACTCCGAGTATTGTTTGTATCCAGAGAACCATGAAAGAACGCGCCATATTAGTTAATAAATTGAATTGTAAACGAATACACCTTGATCTAACCATAGGGCGCTCCATGCCAAATTTGATATCACTTGATTCTTTCTTGAAGGAAAAAAGGTCGATTTTTAAACCACAAATTGATTATCATATATTTAATTATCAAGAGAATTGGAGTAAAATTCATTTACCAGAATTCACTGGAGATCGAGTAATAATACATATTTTTCCTTGGATGAAAAAAAATAATATAATCTCCATGATTTCTTATTTTTCAAATAAATTTTCAGTAGGAATTGCTCAAGATCTTCATAGCCATTATAATGATATAAATCATTATATTAATATGGTTGATTGTATTTTGGTAATGGGCATAGAGGCTGGTGAGCAAGGTAAACCATTAGACCAAAAAGCATTAAAAAATTTGAAAAGATTGAGAAAATATCATAAGATAATTTTAGGAATAGACGGCGGCGTTAATTATCAAACTTTTAATAAACTTATTCAACTTACGGACTTTGTAGTGATAGGAAGTCTCCTTTTTAATTTTACCGATATCAATCATCAATGGAATCAACTTAAAAAACAAATAAAAAAAATTTGAAGATGAATAATATATAAATATCTGAAACAAAAATAGTATGCAAAAAAACCAAATGCTCAATTTATTAATAAAAAAGATATTAAAAGCGCATAAATTAAAATCGCATGAAAATATAATTGTTGGCATCACGGGATATGTTGCAAGTGGAAAATCAAGGATTGCTTCGCAACTTTGTGAAAAACTAAAGATATCACTAATAAATGTGATATATTTGCCCTTTGATTATTGGATCAATGGAGACAGTCTTAATTCAAATACTTATGCCAAGCGTTTTTATCTTAAGGACTTTGCTAATGCCTTAAAAAGCATAAAAAATAATAATTTTTGGATGTGTCCGCGATATGATTTAATTAAGCAAAAATGGTTTGAAAAAAAATTATCCGAGATACAATTTGAGTCCTCTAAAAAATTTTGGCAAGGCCGCTATTTTAAAAAAATAAAAACTTGCCAACAAATTTCTGATACGCAATTCGGTTCCGGAATTTATATTGATATGGATTCAAAACAACCCTATACTCTGGTTAAGCCAACATCTCGCACTCTTTACCTGATTGACGGTACACTTATAGCGCAAAATATGATTAAACATTATTATGATTTAATCATATTTGTTGATTGCTCATGGGTAAATAGAGTAGCCGGAATGATTCGCAGATTCAACCGAAAAGAAGTATTCAGTCAAACCACCTTAAACTTAGAAGAATATACGAGCTTTCTTATTGAGGAAGCAAAAAAATATGCTGACAAAGAAATATGGGATCAAAAAGATAAAAATATGTTTTTAATAAAACATTTTCCTGATACAATATCAAATTTTCTTGATTTATATTACCTACGTCAACAAATTATAAAAATGCCAAATCTAACAAAAAAATATTACATATCTAAAAAAGAAATTAATCAAGTAATTTCACAAGCTGAAAAAAACTTTTTATCACTGAAAAAAACAGAATTGTTATCTACTCTAAAAGACGAATTATTACATCTTACGGAAAGCAAACATTTACTAGATATTAATAATATTGATAGAATTTTTCAAAATCTTAATCAAATATTAAAAATGTAATCTTTCTAAAACTCTTACTTCAAAATTAAAAGCCTCCTTTTTTAAAGTGAGGCTTTTAATTAATTAACGTTTACTTGAGAATATTTATGGTTATTTATATGCTTATTAAGCATAATTTTTAAGAAAAAATAATAATTTATTTGTAAGATTATTTTTCCAATTCTTCTTCGGCGTAAATAGCGGAGGAATCTATTTTGGGATAATCAAAAATTTCATTTTTATTAAAAAATCGCCAAATTTCTTTTTCAGCCGTTTCGGGCGAATCTGAAGCATGAATAATATTTTGCTGAGAACTCATCGCAAAATCACCTCTGATACTGCCCGCATCTGCTTTGCGTCCTGAAGTCGGACCGCATAAAAGCCGCACCGCTTCTATTGCTTCTAGTCCCTCTAATGCTATAGCTATAACCGGCGCGCTTTTCATAAAATTAACCAGTTTACCGAAAAATGGCTTATCGCGATGATGAGAATAATGATCAGCTAAAACTTCGTCTGACAATTTCATCATTTTGAGTCCGATAATTTTAAGCCCTTTTTTTTCAAAACGCGCAATAATTTCGCCTAATAAATTTCTTTGAAGAGCATCTGGTTTTAATAAAACTATTGTTCTTTCCATAAAATTATTTTTGTTTATTGCCAAGCAAGCGAGAGAAAAGAAAATTTCATTTTCTTTTCCGAGCGAGCACCGGCAAAAAAAAGGATTTAGTACCTTTTATTTTTAATAATTAAAAGAATAATTAAGGCAAGAAATAAAATAATTGAGCTAGAGATAAAATATGGTTTTAATTTTTGAAAATCAACCACTTTTGCCGTTGAACCTAATAAATACAGATCCGGTTTGGATTGGATATTTTTATCAATGGATAAAATTTTAACATCATCTGCCGAACGCGGCATAAGGCGCCAGCTCTCGTTATTTTGAGTTAAAATTCCGGTAATTTCAATTTGACTCCCCTCCTTGATTTCCGCTAGATCCATTTTAACACATTTTTTAAAATAAGCCAATATTTCTCCCGTGCTGTCGTCCACAAAAACATTGGTGCCAGTTCTTTCAATCACTTTGCCGGATATTTTTATTAAATAACCGATTGATTGAAAATTAATATCTTTTATTTCTTTTATTTGAGGCGCAACTGCTATTCCTTTGTTTAAAATTTCTATATCATTTTTAACAGTTGTTTTGATTCTTGTTTCGCCTTTAATTTTTGAAATGATGCCCTGAACTGAAACTTCATCGCCAATTGACAATTGAGGAAAATCTTTTTTGTAAGAATAAATTTGAATGCCGTTAAGATAAAAAAATTGGCTGGATAAAACACCCGGTTCTACCGTGACAGTGCCTTGAACTCTCACTTTTTGACCAGCTTCCAAGCTTTTTACTTTTTCAATATCAATTGAATTAAAATTGTCCCCAAGAACTATTTTGGGGACAATACACCCTATAATTAGAATAAATAAAAAATTTATTAATTTCTTTGTCATCTGACTGAATATTATAAAAACCCTTTATTTTTTCCAAGCTGTGCCCGCCGGAATCAATCTGCCGATAATAACATTTTCTTTTAGTCCTTTCAATTCGTCTTTTCTGCCGCTCACGGCCGCGTTAATCAAAACTCTTGGCGTTTCTTGGAAAGAAGCCGCTGATAACCAACTGTCGGTTGAAAGAGACACGCGGGTGATTCCCAATAACAATTCTTCCGCTTCGGCCAATTCTCCTCCCGATTTTTTCACCTCTTTATTGCATCTGGTTAAATAACCCTTGGATATTGTTTCACCGGACAAAAGATTTGTGTCGCCGCTTTCTTTAACCAAACATCTTGAGAACATTTGGCGAACAAGCGTTTCCACGTGCTTATCATTAACTTTCTGCCCTTGTGAAGAATAAATATATTGAATTTCTTTAAGAATATATTTTGCCACTGCTTCTTTTCCTTTTAATTCATAAAGTTCCAATAAATCAAGTGATCCGTCGGTTAATTGCTGGCCAACTTCCACTTTAGTGCCATTTTTTATCCAAACAGCATAACCAGCCACATCATATTCTTCCACGTCATCGGCTTCATAAACAACTTTGATAAAATTACCATCAAATTTAATCTCACCCTTGTGTTTGGCGACAATTTTTTGTTTTTCAAAAACCGCCAAAATATCATTTTTATCAACCGTCTTACCTTCTTTAACTTTAACATCCCATGCTTCGTCTTCGTGAATGACAAAAATATCTTCTTTCGCGCCGCGATATTTAATTTTAATAATTTTTTGATCATTTTCGTCAATAAATTCCACATTGCCGTTATGACGCGCCATCACCGCTTTTCTTTTAACCGGTCTGGCCTCAAAAAGTTCTTCAACTCTCGGCAGACCCTGAGTAATATCTTTACCGGCAATACCACCCGTATGAAAGGTTCTTAAGGTAAGCTGCGTGCCCGGTTCACCAATGGATTGAGCGGCCACAATACCGACCGGAACACCGAGTTTAACCGGTCTATTAAAACCCAAATCATAGCCATAGCATTTGGCGCATATTCCTTTATCGCTTTTGCAAGTTAAAACCGAACGAATTATAAATTCTTCCGGATCAATTTCATTAATTTTATGAGCAATATCTCTGGTAATAATTTCATTAGCCTTAACGACAACCTTGCCGGTTTTGGGATCTTTGATTTCTTCCAAAGAAGTTCTACCCAATAATCTGGCATCCCATGTCTCACCCATTACTTTATTGTCTTCTCGGGTTATTTTAAATCCTTCTTTATCTCCACAATCCTCTTCGGTAGTTATTACATCCTGACAAACATCAACCATACGTCTAGTAAGATAGCCTGCACTGGCTGTTCTCAAAGCAGTATCGGAAACACCTTTTCTTGAACCATGAGTAGCAATAAAGAATTCCAAAACATTCATTCCTTCTTTAAAGGAAGATTTAATCGGCAATTCAAGTAATCTGCCAGTTGGCGAAGAAACAATGCCTTTTGTGCCAAACATTTGAGCCAATTGTGTCCAAGAGCCTCTTGCTCCTGAATCCACCATCGTAATAACAGTATTTGTATAAGATAAAGATTTCTTGCAAAGATCAATAATAACATCCTTAGCGCTCAACCAAACATTAACGCTTTTTTGATACCTTTCTTCTTCAGTTAAAAGACCCATATTAAATTGATCTTGAACTTCATCCACTTTTTTTTCCGCTTCTTTGATAATTTTATCTTTTCCTTCAAGAGTCGGCAGATCATCCATTCCCCAAGAAAGACCGGAAGTGGTTAAATAAGAAAAAGTGGTTTCTTTTATTTTATCAAGCATTATAACAGTCGTTTCTTCATCGTAAGTTTCCAAACAATCTTCAATAATTTGTTTTAATTTCTTTTTATCCACTATTTTGTCCATTTTATAAAGTCCTGCGGGTAAAATGGAATTAAAAATCAATCTTCCAACACTGGTTTCATATATCTTTGTTTCTTTATTGTTCAAAGGATCAGCCATTCTTATTTTAATAATTTGGCGCAAGCTGACTTTGCCTAATTTATAAGCCAACTCCGCTTCATTTTGGGAAGAGAAAAATTTCATTTCTTGTTTTTCTTTTTTCTCCAACATTGTCATCCAATAAGCTCCCCAAACCATATCCAGGCCTGGAATGATAATCGGTTCTCCGGTGGCCGGTTTTAAAAGATTTTTAGATGATAAAAGAATTTCTTTGGCTTCTCTTCTCGCTTCTTCGGTAATGGGAATATGAACAGCCATTTGGTCTCCATCAAAGTCGGCGCCGAAAGCGGCGCAAACCAAAGGATGAATTTGAATCGCTTTTCCTTCTATCAGAACCGGTTGGAAAGCTTGAACTCCCAAGCGATGCAAGGTTGGCGCGCGATTCAATAATACGTAAGCGGTTTGAATAATTGTTTCCAAAATAGCCCAAACATCTTCCGTCCCCTGTTCTATCAAGCGATTGGCGCTGCGAACATTGTGAACCAATCCTTTTTTAATAAGTTCGCAGGCAATAAACGGTTTAAAAAGTTCAATAGCCATTGTTTTCGGCAAGCCGCATTGATAAAGTTTCAATTTCGGACCGACGACGATAACCGAACGTCCGGAATAATCAACTCTTTTTCCCAAAAGATTTTGGCGAAACCTTCCTTGTTTGCCTTTTAAAATATCAGCTAAAGATTTTAATGGTCTTTGCTGACCGGTTGAAGCAATCACTGTTTTTCCGCTTCGCATATCATTATCCATTAAAGAATCAACAGCTTCTTGAAGCATTCTTTTTTCATTTCTTAAAATCACTTCCGGCGCGTTAAGCTCGTGCAAACGTTTTAATCTGTTATTGCGATTGATAACTCTTCTGTATAAATCATTCAAATCGGAAGAAGCGAATCTGCCTCCGTCAAGCTGAACGAGCGGCCGCAAATCAGGCGGAATAACCGGGATAACGGTTAAAACCATATTTTCCGGTTTGAGTTTATTGTTATGAAAATTTTTAATGTATTTGAGCCTTTTAATCAGTTTCTGTCTTTTTAAAAGATTGATTGTGTGTTTTATTTCTTTTTCCAAATCTTTGATTAATTTCAATAAATCAACACTCTGAAGAAGTTTTGAAATCGCCTCGGCTCCGATGCCGACTTCAAAAAAATGCCCGTATTTTAAAGATAAATCTCTGTATTGCGGTTCGGTCAATAAATTCTTAATATGAATGCCGTTTATTTCTTTTCGCGTTTCGTCGTATAAAGCTTTAAGCCGGTCTGTCTCTTTATTAAATTCTTCGCCTATCAATTCATTTTTAATTTGTTTCTTTTTATCTTTATATTCTTGCTCTATTTCATCAAGGGTGGTTTTTTTCAAATCTTCTTTAACTTCGGTGATGATAAAATTGGCGAAATAAGCCACTTTTTCCAAAGACTGAATTGACATATCCAAAATTAATCCGATTTTTGAAGGCACGCCGCGCAAAAACCAAATATGAGTTACCGGTACGGTCAATTTTATGTGCCCCATTCTTTCTCTTCTGACAATTGATCTGGTTACCTCCACTCCGCATCGATCGCAAACAATGCCGCGATAACGGATTTTTTTATATTTTCCGCAAGAACATTGCCAGTCTTTGGTCGGACCAAAAATTCTTTCGCAAAATAAACCGTCTCGTTCCGGTCTTTCGGTTCTATAATTTATGGTTTCCGGTTTTATCACTTCTCCATAAGACCAATTAAGTATTTCTTCGGGCGAAGCGATTCTTAATCTAATAGAATCAAAATCGGAATTTTTCCTTAACTTTTCATCCGGCAAAGACAATGTTCTAATTGTTGAAGGAGTAGACATAAAAAATAAAATATAAAATGAAAATTAATTATGATTTTTTATTCGGTTTGTTGGGTTCGGTATTCACGCATTTGCCGTCTTTCAACATTTCCACGCTTAACCCCAAGCCTCTTAATTCATTTACCAAGACGTTAAAAGATTCCGGTATATGCACTTCTCTCACCGGTTCACCTTTAATAATTGATTCATAGGCTTTGGTTCGGCCGGGCACATCGTCGGATTTAATCGTTAACATTTCCTGTAAAGAATGGGCCGCGCCATAACCTTCAAGCGCCCAGACTTCCATTTCTCCGAATCTCTGTCCGCCGAATTGAGCTCGTCCGCCAAGCGGCTGCTGCGTAATCAAAGAATAAGGACCGATTGAACGTTGATGAATTTTATCTTCAACTAAGTGATTTAATTTTAATATATAAATATAGCCGACAGTCACCGGTTCTTCAAATTTTAAGCCATTGCGGCCGTCATAAAGATTCATTTTTCCGCTGGGATTATAGCCTGCCTTGACTAATTCTTCTTTAATTGTTTTTTCATTAATGCCGTGAAAAGCCGGAGTGGCCACTTTATAACCTAATTTTTTGGCAGCTAAACCCATATGAGTCTCTAAAATCTGTCCCAAATTCATTCTGGAAACCACGCCAAGAGGATTTAAAATAATATCAACCGGCGTACCGTCTTCCAAGTACGGCATATTTTCCTCGGGAATAATTCTGGAAATTACGCCTTTATTGCCGTGCCGGCCGGACATTTTATCTCCTATCTGCGCTTTTCTTAAATCGGCAACTAAGACTTTGATTGACTTGACCACGCCAGGCGGAAGCTTGTCTCCTGCCTCGCGCGAAAATATTTTAATGCTGATTACTTTTCCATGTTCGCCGTGCTCAAGATAAAGAGAAGTGTCGCGGACATCGCGGGCTTTTTCTCCAAAGATGGCGCGTAAAAGTTTTTCCTCAGCCGATAATTCCATTTCGCCTTTTGGCGTGATTTTACCGACTAAAATATCTCCTGATTTAACTTCGGCGCCGATTCTGACAATGCCTTCGTCGTCAAGATTTTTTAATTTTTCTTCACTGACATTCGGTATGTCGCGAGTAATCACTTCCGGACCGAATTTTGTTTCCCGAACGTCAATAATATGTTCATCAATATAAATTGAACTGAATTTATCTTGTTGAATTAATTTTGAAGACAATAAAATCGCGTCTTCATAATTGCCTCCTTCCCAAGACATAAAGGCCACTAAAATATTGTGACCGAGAGCCAATTCACCGTCTTCCATTGCCGAACCTTCCACTAGAATATCACCCGGTTCAACTTCTTGCCCTTTTTCCACCACCGGCTTTTGATTAATACAAGTATCAAAATTTGAGCGATCGTATTTTATTAAATTATAAACTTTTGTTTTTCCGCTCTTGGATGAGATTTTAACATGATTGCCATCAACTTCAGTTACTTTGCCTGACATATCAGCTTGTATCAAATAACCAGAATCTTTAGCAATATTAGTTTCAATGCCGGTTCCGACAAGCGGAGCCTCCGGTCTAATCAAAGGAACAGCCTGACGCTGCATGTTTGTGCCCATCAAAGCTCTGACACCGTCGTCGTGTTCCAAAAACGGAATTAATGAAGTGGCAACGCTGACAATTTGATTTGACGCCACATCAATAAATTCCACTTTTTCTCTTGGACTAAAACCCGGGCGGCCATTAACCCTGGCTTCCACTTTTTGCTCAACAATTCGCCCATTTTCATCAAATTGGGTGGAAAATGGAGCGGTAGTGTGCTGATCTTCATCTAAAGAATTTAAATAAACAATTTGATTGGTTAAAACTCCGTTTGTCACTTTGCGATAAGGCGTTTCAATAAATCCATATTCATCAAGCCGGGCGTAGCAAGCCAAATGTCCGACTAAACCGACGTTCGGTCCTTCCGGCGTGGCAATTGGACAAATTTTTCCATAAAAAGTTCTATGCACATCGCGCACTTCAAAACCGGCTCTGTCTCTGCTTAAGCCGCCTGGACCAGCCACGGTTAATCGGCGCTTATGTTCCAATTCTGAGAGCGGATTGGTTTGATCCATAAATTGAGACAACTGACTGGACATAAAAAATTCACGAATTACTCCGCTGATCGGTCTGACGTTAATCAATTGTCCGGGCAATAAATTCTTGCCTTCCAAAGTGCTCATTCTGTCTCTGACAATGCGCTGAAGTCTTAATAATCCCACCCTGATTCTATTTTGAACCAACTCGCCCACGGCCCTGATTCTTCTATTGCCTAAATGATCAATATCATCGGCAATCAATTGATGATAATCCAATTTAATCAATTCTTTAAGAATTCTTACCAAATCCTCAACTCGCACGACGCGCGCGTCCACTTTGTCGGAAAAATTAAATCTTTCATTTATTTTATAACGGCCGACTTTGCTCAAATCATAGCGATGGGGATTAAAAAACATGGCATGTATTAAACTGCGGGCATTATCCACGGTAGCTAAATCTCCAGGCCTGATTTTTCTATAAACTTCAATTAATCCCTCATCTTCGGAAGACGACGGATCTTTTTCTATGGTTGCCCTGATATAATCAAGATAAGGAATTTCTTTTTTTACTTCTTCTTTTGTTTTAGGTAAATTTTTCGGCGCGAATAAATCTAAAATTTCCTGATCTGAACCGACGCCGAAAACTCTCAAAAGAGAAGAAACCGGAGTTTTTCTCTGGCGGTCAATTCTTACATAAATAATTTTATGGGGATCAATTTCAAATTCAAGCCAAGCTCCTCTCTCGGGAATAATTTTCGTTTTATAAGAAAATCGCCCCTTGACTAATTCCGTGTCAAAAAACACGCCGGGCGATCTGATTAATTGCTTGACAATAACCCTCTCAATTCCGTTAATAATAAAAGTGCCCCGATCGGTCATCAGTGGAAGGTCTCCAAAATAAACTTCTTGGTCTACCCTTTTTCCGGTTAACCTGCTGGTTAATCGCACTTTGACTTTAAGCGGCACTTCGTAATTCAAATTTCTATTTTTAGAAGTAACTTCGTCAAATTTTGGTTCGCCGATTTTGTAATCCAAAAATTTCAATTCGAAATTTTTACCGACAAAATCTTCAATAGGCGAGAACTCTTGCAATAATTCTTTAATTCCTTTGTCCAAAAACCATTTATAAGAATCTTTCTGTATCTGAATCAAATCCGGCAAGCCTATGCTAAAACGAGATTTTGAAAAATATTTTCTAAGAGTACGAGACATATTAAAATTTAAAATAAAAAATTATTAAATAAAAAAAATGGACACAGAAAAATTACCTTCCGCCAACCTTTGTGGCGTCAGGAACTATTTTTATTTCTATTAAATTTTAGTTGACCGAATGTACAAAATTATTGGTCTATTTATTTTAATACTTAATAATGATAGCAGATAAGCCATTTTCTGTCAATCCATATTAAAATATTTATAACCCTTCTATTTTGGCTTAAATAAAGGAAAATTTGAGTTTTCCACAGTTTGTCCCGCAAAATTATAAAATCATATTTTTTTAAATTCTTCTTTTACCACCTCTCTGTCATCCCAAAAAATCTTGGTATTATTCTGACCCATAATGCATTGTTCGCAT
>Ga0265297_10007960_pt1 | contig 14399 bp, 14 predicted proteins | sample Munlanlwell13791_FD_192502 | JGI IMG/M metagenome (GOLD analysis project Ga0265297, IMG submission 192502) | Leachate microbial communities from a municipal landfill in Southern Ontario, Canada - Leachate well 137-91 | ecosystem: Engineered > Solid waste > Landfill > Unclassified | place... | reverse complement strand
GCCATAACCCGATACCGACAACAATTGCCAAAAAAATCCAACCCATCATACGGCCTCCTTTTTGTCCTGCCTCAATACAGCTTCGATGATCCCTCCGCCTAAAAGCACATCGCGGTCGTACAAAACCGCGGATTGCCCGGGCGTTATAGATTCCTGAGCGTTTTCGAAGATGACTTTTAACTTTGTCCCGTCAAGCGCCGCGGATGCCGGCACTGCCGCATGGCCGTAGCGGATCTTTACCAGAACTGTGCGGGGAAGAGTTTTAACATGAAGATTTACTTTTCCCGCGATCAGCCCTGCGGATCTCAGATCCCTGCGTTCGCCGACAACCAGCCTGTTATGGGCCGCGTCTATATCGAGAACATACAATCCCTGCGCGGAACTGACCCCAAGACGGCCCCGCTGGCCGATCGTGTAATTAACGATGCCCGTGTGACGGCCGAGGACCTTGCCTTTCAGATCGACGATATTCCCGGGCTTACAGCGATACCCCCGAGATTCCAGGAACGCCGCGTAATCCCTGCCCGGGATAAAACATATATCCTGGCTCTGCGGTTTTTCCGCCACAGGGAGCTTTGCCGTACGCGCAATGTTACGCACCTGATCTTTAGTATACCGCCCCAGCGGCATCAGGATACTGCTTAAAGCTGATCGCGGGATAGCGTACAAAAAATAAGTCTGATCCTTTTTACTATCCTTCGGTTTCTTGAGCACGGGCTGCGATTGATAGGTACCGGTTGCGGCATAATGGCCCGTTGCCAGATATTCAAAACCCATCGCGTGTGCATTCTTCAACAACGCGTCGAACTTAAGATACCGGTTACACTGTATGCACGGATTAGGCGTGCGGCCGGCCGCATATTCATCGATGAAATTATCAATAACTTTCTCCTGCAAGAATCCGGAGAAATCAAGCACGTAATGAGGGATATCCAGCACCCGGCACACATGGCGCGCGTCATCGATCTCCTTCGGGCCGCAGCAATTCTTCTTTTTTATACCCGAAGAATTGACACCCAGGCTCATGGTAACGCCGGCAGCGTCGTATCCTCCTTTGAGGGCCAAATAAGCGGCTACGGACGAATCAACGCCGCCGGACATGGCCACCATAACCTTTTTCCTCATCGCTTCCTCTTGCGAAAACCAAAATCAACAGCAATAGTGCGTCCCAGGGCGCGGAGCATACGCCCCACGGCGCCGCCGCGTGACAACGCGTCCCCGGTAATACATATTTTGTCAGGATATATCTCGTAATATTTGCGGTATCTCTGCGGCGTCATGTTCGGCATTAAAACATTCGCGCCGCACGAGAGCGCTTTCTGCCGCCCCTTAAGATCAACAGTGCCGACTGCCGTTGTCGCTGGTATGTTGGTATCTTCGGTCGCAATGCGCGTCAGAGCCACAGCCTTGAGCACCAGTTCCAACGTTCCTCCTGAGAATTTCGCAAGCGGAGTATGCGGATGAGGAATGAAAGGCCCGATACCGATCATATCGAGATCCAGTTTTTTGAATAAACTTATGTCGTCGGCAATAGACCCCGCAGTTTGCCCCGGCAACCCGACCATCGTTCCGGAGCCGACTTCATATCCCAGTTTATCAAGCCAGGCAAGACAGCGCAGCCGCTGCGCCAGCCTGCGTCCGGGCCGCAATAACGAATACAACTTAGGATCCGATGTTTCAAACCTCAGCAAATAACGATCTGCGCCGGCTGCTCTCAACTGTTTATACTGCCCGTATGTCAATTCTCCGATCGAAAGCGTGACAGCGACATCCAGCTTTTTTATATCGCCGATCAGCGCGCAAAGATCCTTGATCTTATAATGCCGGTCCTCACCCGACTGCAAAACCACAGTTTTGATCCCCTGCCCGGAGGCGTTCCTGCATGCCTCAAAGATCTGCGCATACGGCATGCGGTAACGTTTGATCTTCCGGTTGCTCCTGCGCAAACCGCAGTAAAGACAGTCCTGGCTGCAGTAATTCGAGAACTCGACCAGGCCGCGCAAATGGACCTCGTTGCCGGCATATCGTTTACGGGCCCGGTCTGCCTCCCTGAACAATGCGGCGATCGAAGCCGCATCATGCCCCAGGAGGGCTTGAATGATATCTTGTTTCGTCAACGCGCCCCCTTCTTGAATTTCAGCGCGCCGACCTTTTGCAGGCGGGTGACCGTTTTCTTATCCAAATTATACACGCAATCAAAAAGCTTTTCCTTGAATCCCCCCGGCCCTTTTGCGGTTTTCGCTGCCTGCTGGGCCGCGATCCCGAAACACGACAGACCTGCGGCAGCGGCTAACGCCAGATCCTGCTCAACCGCGGCGAACGTGCCTATGACCGAAGCCGCCATACAACCCGTGCCCACGATATTGCCCATCATGGGATGGCCGTTCTTCACCAGGTATGCGCCAGTGCCTTCGGTCACGATATCCTCGGGCCCGGTCACAACAACTACGCATTTATACCTGCGGGCAAACTGCCCCGCAAGTTCCGCCATATTCTTGGCGACCTTTGTCGAATCAACCCCTTTGGTCCTTACAGCCTCGCCGCAAAGCCGCGCGATCTCCGACGCATTGCCTTTCAGGATATCGATATGAGCGCCCTGGAGCAATTCAAAACACTTCCGGTCGCGGAACTGCGTGGCGCCCGCGCCGCAGGCGTCGAGCACGACCGGCGTGCCTTTTTCATTGGCAGTGCGCGCCGATATCTTCATAGCCTCGATCATCGAGGTAGTCAGCGTGCCGATATTCAACACCAGCGCCCCTGAGATCAACGTCATTTCGGCTACTTCTTCGGGAGCGTGGGCCATAACAGGAGATGCGCCCAACACCTTAACGATATTTGCGCAATCGTATATCGTAACCCAGTTGGTTAAATGATGCACAACGGGCTTAACCTGCCTGACCTTGGCAAGAATCTCATACGCGGGGAACTTTGCGGTTTTTGACATAGCGGATAACCTCTCTTTTACCCGAAGAACTGCTCACCCTTCGCCCAGTTCTCTCCCTTGACTTCGTCGATAACCAGGTACAGGCTGTCCTTTGGTTTTTTAGCCACACGCAGCAGCGTATCGGAAAATTCCTTTGCGATCTGTTCCTTTTGCTGCTTATTCAATGTACCTACCAGTTTCAGATTGATATACGGCATAACCCCTCCTATTTGAACAGCCACGTCGAAAGGTACCTCTCTCCGGTATCCGGCAGGATCGCTACGATCGTTTTACCTTTATTCTCCGGCCTTCTGGCTACTTCCAGCGCCGCCCACGCCGCTGCGCCGCAGGAAATACCCGCAAGAATACCTTCAAGCCTTGCCAGCTTGCGTGCGGTATCGCCGGCATCTTCGTCTTTGACCCGGATTATTTCGTCTATTATCGCGCGATTCAGGATCTTAGGGATAAAATTAGCTCCGATCCCCTGGATCTTATGCGGCCCGGGCTTTCCGCCTGAAAGCAGCGGAGAGCCGTCCGGCTCTACGGCAATGACCTTGACCGATCTCTTCTTTTTTTTCAGGATCTCCCCCACGCCTGTGATCGTGCCGCCGGTGCCCACCCCGCATACCAGAATATCGACCTTCCCTCCGGTATCCTTCCATATCTCGATAGCAGTCGTCCTGCGGTGGATCTCCGGATTAGCCGGGTTAGAGAACTGCTGCAAAATAACCGCGTTCGGCATTGACGCAGCCAGCGCTTCGGCCTTCTTGATGGCGCCGTTCATCCCTTCATCTCCGGGGGTCAGCACCAATTCCGCGCCCATGATCGCAAGCAGCTGACGGCGCTCTACAGACATTGTATCGGGCATGGTCAATATCAAGCGATACCCTTTTGCAGCAGCCACGAAAGCCAGCGCTATGCCGGTATTTCCGCTCGTCGGCTCGACTATTACCGTCCCGGGCTTCAACACCCCGCGTTTTTCGGCATCATCTATCATCGCAACGCCGATACGGTCCTTCACGCTCGACAAAGGATTGAACGATTCAAGTTTGACAAGCACGGCCGCATAAGCGCCGGCGGCAATACGATTCAATCTGACCAAAGGCGTATTGCCGACAGTTTGAGTAATATCGGAAAATATCCTGCTCATAAAACCTCCTCTTATCAACCGATCTTCGATTAATCTTAAATTCCGGGGACACAATACTTAATTCAGAATTCCGGGGACACAATACTTAATTCACAGCTATTCCGGTAGACTGAATTAAGTATTGTGTCCCCGGAATTTTAAGGCGTTATAGATTTTTCCCTGCGGCAAGGACTACAACTGACCGGGAGGCGGCCTTATACGACCGGGAAGCCACCGAAGGCGCTCCGATCAAACTCGAGATATCGTCGGGCGACGCAAGCGAAGTATCGATCCAACGGTGCCATCCCTTGAACGAAACATCGGACAAATACGGCAGCTCGAATTTGAGATCCTGCCAATACGCGTTAGCCATAATATGAATGGCGAACCGCCCCCGCATGCTCCATGCGGTCATGGCAATACTGTGAGATTCCTTGCTCCAGTCCGGCTGATTTAATTTTATCCCGTGCCACTGCACCCGAGACTGGCGCAAAAGCTCATTCAGGGTAACGCCCGGATCCTCGACAGAAATATCCCTCTGCAGCCTGGCGTTAATAAGGCTCAAAACAAAACGATGGACATCGGAATGTTTAGCCAGAAGTTTCCAGTCAAGCCAGCTGGACTGATTATCCTGGCCGTACGCATTATTATTGCCCTGCTGGCTCCGCCGCAGCTCATCCCCCATCAGGAACATCGGCACACCCAGCGAAAGCAGCGTTACCGTAAAAAAATTCTTCACCTGGCGGTTACGCAAAGCCTCGACATGCGCGTCTTTCGTTTCGCCCTCATGGCCGCAATTCCAGCTTATATTCTTGTCGCTGCCGTCCTTATTATTCTCGCCGTTGTTCTGGTTATGCTTTTCATTGTACGAAACAAGGTCGTTGAGCGTAAACCCGTCATGGCACGTAACGAAATTTATGCTCCTCTCCGGGGTATGGGCTCCGTGATCATAAATATCCGGGCTGGCCAGCAGGCGCGACGCAAAATTCGAAACAGTCCCTTTGTCGCTCCTGAAAAAACTGCGCACATCGTCCCGGAAATGGCCGTTCCACTCCTGCCAGTTGTCTCCGATAAAACTGCCCACCTGATAAAGGCCGCCGCAATCCCACGCCTCGGCGATGATCTTTATGCCCGCGAGCGCGGGATCCGTATCGATATCCCATAACACCGGGGGATTTTCCAGAGGATGGCCTTTTTCATCGCGCGACAATATCGACGCCAGGTCGAAACGGAATCCGTCGACATGCATCTCTTTTACCCAGTAACGCAGACTGTCCAGGATCATTCGCCGGACAACCGGATTATTGGCGTTCAGGCTGTTGCCGCACCCTGAGAAATTCGAATAACGGGATTTATCCTTCTCTAATATATAATATGTTTCATTCTCTATTCCGCGGAAACACTGCGTCGGGCCGTTATGATTGCCCTCTGCAGTATGATTATAGACCACGTCAAGAATAACCTCGATCCCGGCTTTATGCAGCGCCTTGACCATATCGCGGAATTCATCCAGAGGCCCCAGAGGATCCTTACGGGAACTATAGCCTGCGTGCGGGGCAAAGAACGAAACCGGCGCATACCCCCAGTAATTGACAAAACCCAGCGGCGCATCCTGCGCATCGAACTGATACACAGGAAGCAGCTCGACCGCTGTAATACCGAGCTTACTAAGGTACGGGATCTTCTCGACAAGCCCTGCGTACGTGCCGCGCTTCTGAGGCGTAACCCGCGAAGACGGATGGCGCGTGAATCCGCGCACATGCATCTCGTAAATGATCGTGTGCGTGAACGGCCGGCGCAGCGGCTCATCGCCCTGCCAGTCATACGCTCCGGGATCGGCAACCACGCTTTTCATCGCGGACGCGCCATTGTCGCCCTCTATACTTGCCTGGCCGCGGCTGTAATTTTCAGGAACCGCGACCGCTTTTCCGTAAGGATCGAGCAGCACCTTCAGGCTGTCAAAACGCAATCCCCGCCCGGGCTCGAACGGGCCGTGAACGCGGTAACCGTAAATCTGCCCGACCTTTATACCCGGAACGAAAATATGCCAGTAATTGAAAGTTTTATTATCTTCGGAATTGAGGCGGATCGTGCGGCTGGGCGCGCGGTCGTCGACACGGTTAAAGAACAACAGATCTATCGCCCGCGCATTCTTGGAATAAATACTGAAATTAACCCCGCCTTTGCAAACAGAAGGCCCCAAAGGTATACTATGCCCGTGCTCCAAACAGCGTTTCATAAGCAGATGTTTTCTCATACCGCTATTATATAGCAAATCCCCCAATAATCAAGACGCTTTAGACGCCCCCAATAAGCAGGACGCTTTAGACAACCCATTAACGCACAAAGAATTACAAAATCAATGTTCCTTGCAATATTATGCCGCGCTCATACCGCTTGAGCTGATTTTCGCATAGCAAAGAAAATCGGAACTGACGCGATCTGCAAAACGATCGTGAACGCGATCAATACGGGAATAGAAAGATCATATAACAAACCCATCAAAGCGCTGCCGAAGAACACCGCCAGGCCGTAACTGGTATTAAAAATACCGTAGCCAGTGCCGCGCTTTTTTAAAGGCGTCAGATCCGCGATGGCCGATTTCATGATCGTTTCGTGAATACCCATGACTACACCCCACAAAAGTATTCCGGCGATGGCCAGCAACGGATTATACGAGAACCCGAGAACCGGGATCAGAACCGAAAATACCGGTATCGAGATCAGCGTCAAAAGTCCGGCTTTGTCGTTCTTGCTTTTTCTTTTAAAACGATCGTACATTTTGCCGATGATCAACGCAACGCCGCCGTCGATAGCCATGGCCACGGCATAAAAGAACGGGATCTGCGCGTCGGAAAGAATATGCTTATCCTTTAAATGATACGCGATAAGCACAAAATTCACAAAACCCGCGGTTGCCACAAAACTGAACAACGTATACAACCAGAAAACCTTTGAAAGCTTATCAGGCTCCTGAGGCCTGACAGTCGATATCTCCAGAACCGAAGGATCCGGCACGCGAATATACGCCAGAACCACGCAGATCATAAGCAGCGCGAACGGCAGCCATAACAAACCATACCCGCGCTGATAATCCGCAAGATTCTTAGCGCCTGAGCCTATACTGACGAACAATATGGAAAAAATGAGCGGCCCGACGGTTGCCCCGATCTGATCCATTGCTTCCTGAATTCCGAAACCAAATCCGGTCCCTACCTGCTTGCTTGCCTGAGATACGATCGTATCTTTCGCCGGCGAGCGTATAGCCTTGCCTATGCGCTCTAACACGATAAATAGCGCCACAAACTGCCACGTTCCGGTCAAAGCCAAAAGCGGGACGCTGATAAGCATCCCGTAGCCCAAAAAAGTAAAAACCCAATAACCTTTGGTCTTATCCGCGAAATAACCCGATGCCAGCCGTATCGCATACCCCAAAAACTCGCCGATACCAGCGATCAACCCCACCAGCGCCGCGCTCACGCCCATCGTCTTCAAATACGGACCGTTAACACTCCGCGCGCCTTCATAAATAATATCCCCGAACAAACTGACCAACCCGAACAACAAAATCAAATGTACAGCCGACCGCCGAGAATTATCCATAAGTTCTCCTTGCGGACGCTTTAGACAACCCTTTTGCTATCAACCATTTACAACATCTTTCGCCCCACCCCCGGAGTGCAAAAGATATTGTAACTCATTGCAGACCTTATAGATAGCTAAAGCGTCCGCGAATTGGTGAAAGAGTCTCGATTGGCGATTAGGGTGGTTCCGAAGAAATCCTTCGCTATTACATCGCCTGCTTTAACGCTACCGGCAACTCTGATCTTTTTGACCGCGTTCATTACTTCCATAAGCCGGGCTTTCGGAATAGGCCCAGCGGTCCTGACCGGAAGCATCCGGATATCAAGGCCCACACACAAAACAGACGAAGTCAATATCCGGCGGGGATCCTCGATCTCCGATTGCGCATATTCTTTTCCCTTAGGACATTTATTCCCGCTGACCGCGATCACTTTACCATTCTCTATATCAACGTCCAGAGGGCAGCCTTTCGGGCATTCTATACAGATGATCTCTTTTTTCATGCCGCCTCCGACAGATAACGCGCAGCCATGCGGCCGCACTCCTGGGCGTCTTTAGTAACCGAATCTACCAGGTCATACACTTTATATGAATTGCCGCACGCGAATATCCCGGGGATAGAAGTCGTATTAAGTTCCGATGAAACCGGCGCGTTGGTCGCGCGGTCGATCGCAGCTCCGGCCATTTCTATCAGCTCATTCTCGGGGATAAGCCCGACGGAAACGAGGATAGTATCGCATGGTATGCGAAATTTCGACGGCGCGATCTCACTCCCATGCCCGTCTACTTTGACCACATCCACCGCTTCCACCCTGTTCTTGCCGTAAATACAGGATATCTTATGATTGAAATACAGCGGAATATCAAAATCATAAACGCACTGCACGACATTACGCATAAGGCCGCGGCTTTCATCGCGGATCTCCACGATCGCTTTAACCTTAGCACCTTCGAGAGTGAAACGCCGAGCCATGATCAACCCTATATCTCCCGACCCGATGATCACAACCTCATTGCCCGGAAGCAGCCCTTCGATGTTGATAAGCTTTTGCGCAAGGCCAGCCGAAAATATCCCCGCCGGCCGCGTGCCCGGAATATGGACCATTTCCCGCGTGCGCTCCCTGCAGCCTGTTGCCATGATCAACGCTTTTGCCCTGACCTCCGCCATTGCACCCGGCTTGAGGAACGTCAAACACTTATCCGCGGTCAGACGTACCACAAAAGATTTTAAGCTTACTTCGATAGCGCGGCATGCATTGACCTGCCGGATGAACCGCGTTGCATATTCAGGGCCTGAAAGCAATTCCTTGAAATGATATATTCCGAATCCCGTATGAATGCACTGGTTGAGGATGCCTCCCAGGTACTGATCCCTCTCAAGCAGCAGAATATCCTTAACGCCGGCTTCCTTTGCGGCAAGCGCCGCCGCCATGCCGGCCGGGCCTCCCCCGACAACAACAAGATCCTTCTTAATCATCCTGCCTGTCCTTAAACACGACCTCGGATCCCGGCCCGCGTTTGCTGACCTCAGTGATCTTCTTTACCGTACCCTGCGCCAATATCTTCATCACCCGCGTCGTACAGAAACTCCCGTGGCATCTGCCTGCCTGCGCGCGGGTCCTGAACTTAATGCCGTCCATAGTCGTCGCACCCCGAGAGATCGCCTCAGATATCTCCTTTGCAGAAACCATTTCGCACCGGCACACAATATCTCCATACGCCTTATCCTTTTTCATTAATTGCGCAGTCTTTGACAAAGGAATAGCGAATAAATGGTTTGTTCTCTTGCGAAACCGGCGGAAGATAAGCTTCTTTCTTAAAACCAGGCCGCTGTCCCGCAATATCCCGGCAACCATGCGCGCTATCGCCGGCGCGCACGTTAACCCCGGCGACTGTATCCCTGCCACGGTCACCATGCCGGGAACCGAAGGCTCATGGCGGATGATAAAATCATCTCCGGCAACAGGCCGCAATCCGGCAAAATAAGAAATAATATCCCCTTCGCTGACCGAAGGCACGAGCCTGCGCGCTGATTCCAGAACTTTCTGCAACCCTGCAGTTGATGTAGAAAGATCATCCTTTGAAGCAACATCCTGCGCCGTAGGCCCGATCATCGGATTTCCGTCAGACGTCTTGATCATCAGCACGCCTTTAGATGTCGCTGTAGGAAGCGGAAATATCAGATGATTCGTCAAATTCTCCCTCTTCTTATCAAGGATAAATTCCTCTCCCTTACGGGGCGTTATCGAAAAATCATTGATATTCACCATACGGGCGATCTCATCCGCGCACAAACCCGCGCAATTAATAACGAAAGAGGCGTTGTATTCCCCGGAATCCGTCATAATCCTGAAATTTTTCCTGCCGGGACAACAATCCGCCTGCCCGGGATCGATCGCAGCCACCCGCGTACCGGTCCTTATATCGACACCGTTACGCTGCGCATTTTCGGCAAGATCATATACCCAGCGGTACGGGCTTATAATACCTGCCGTCGGGGCGGACAACGCGGCAACAACCGCGGGATTAAGATTCGGCTCGTGAATTTTCAGCCATGCGGGATCTACGATCGAAAGGCCGCGGACTCCCAAAGCCTCCGCGTCCTTCTTGATCCGGCGCAGCACAGCCACATCCTCATCATCGAACGCAACGATCAATTCACCGACTTCTTTAAAATCCACGCCGAGTTCGCGAGCTATCGTACGAGTAAGGCCGTTCCCTTCAACACAAAGCCTCCCTTTCAGCGAACCGGGAGGATTCTGCGTGCCCGGATGAATGATCCCGCTGTTGGATTTCGACACGCCGAATGCCAGCTCTTCTTCTTTTTCAAGAACCGCTATGCGTAATTTATACCGCGACAACTCCCTCGCAACCGAAGTGCCGGTCACGCCGCCGCCTATAATGATAACATCGTACTTTTTCAAGATATACCCTCATGCCCCGCGGACAAAGTCCGTTCCACCGCGCACTGCCATCCCCGATAAAGAGATCGCGCGCGTGCTCTCGTCATGCGCGCAGAGAACGCCCTATCCTTCTGCCATAACGCGGAGATCTCCTTTGTATTCTTCCAGAACCCTATTGCAAGCCCGGACAGATAGGCCGCGCCCAAGGATGTACTTTCGATCACCATCGGCCGGATTACGCGCAATCCGGTAATATCAGACTGAAATTGCAGCAGAAAATCATTCTTCGCCGCTCCGCCGTCCACCTTTAATTGCCTTATTGAAAGCCCGGAATCGCGGCGCATCGCCTCAAGCACATCCTTTGTCTGATAACAGGCCGCTTCCAACGCAGCACGGACAAAGTGATCCGCCGTAGTTCCCCGCGTAATACCCGTGATCGTCCCGCGGCAGTTCGCGTCCCAGTACGGCGCGCCCAGGCCGACAAGCGCCGGGACAAAATAAACGCCCGCATTATCACCGGCTGCTTTTGCCATCCCCTCAGAATCAGATGCCCTGCGCAATATTTTCAATCCGTCGCGCAGCCACTGAACCGCAGCCCCTGCTATAAAAATAGACCCTTCAAGCGCGTATACCGGCTCGCCGCGGCTGCCGCAGGCAAGCGTAGTGACCAATCCGGACTTCGATAAAACACGCTTCGATCCGGTATTAAGCAGCATAAATGCGCCGGTACCATAGGTATTTTTAAGCGTCCCCGCCTTAAAACATGCCTGGCCGAACAGCGCTGCCTGCTGATCTCCCGCAATACCCGCTATAGGAATGCCCGCCGGAAGTTTTCCTATGGCAGCGGTAAGGCCGAATATCCCTGAAGACTTCTTAACCTCAGGCAAGATCGAAGCTGGGATCGAAAATATCCGCAAAATATCACTATCCCACTGCAAGCGGCCGATATTAAAAAGCATCGTCCGGGACGCATTGGTATAATCGGTCGCGTGGACTTTCCCGCCTGTCAATTTCCACAACACCCACGAATCGGTTGTTCCGAACAAAAGCTTTCCGGCGCGCGCCTTCTTCATGGCACCGGGAACATTCTTAAGTATCCACTCTATCTTTGTTGCTGAAAAATAAGCGTCTATCGGAAGTCCGGTACGGTTACGAAAAAAATCGCTCACACCGCGTTTTCTTTTAAGCGCGCCGCATCTGCCCGCGGTCCGGCGGCACTGCCAGACGATAGCTTTAGACACGGGCCTGCCGCTATCCTTATCCCAGATAACGGTCGTTTCCCTCTGATTGGTAATACCTATAGCGGCAATAGACGACGGAGGGATTTTTTTCAGGACCTGCAGTATGGAGTGATAGACGCTGCGCCATATCTCATAAGGATCGTGCTCGACCCAGCCCGGCTTTGGGAAATACTGCCGGAATTCCTCATACGCGCTTGCGATGCACGTGCCGCGCTTATCGTAAATAACGGCCCGGCTTCCGGTCGTGCCCTGGTCGATCGCAAGAACATACTTCATCAAAAACCTCCCGGCTACGCCTGCCGCGCCCAGATCCAGTTGAATATATCCTGAAAAACCTCATCCCTGCCCAGGTCTATTGAAAGCGCGTGATACATCTCAGGATACACCTTAATAAACTTATCGGAGACCTTGAGGGACTTGAAAACTTTCATGCTCTCGGGCGTGCTGACGATCGTATCATGGCCGCCCAAAAGAAATAACACAGACGTCATCATCCTGTTCTTGAATATTTTAGCGCGCTGTTCCGCAAGCAATGTCTCGACCAATAAGCGCGACGTAGCAAAACGGTGCTCGCGCGGATCCGCCTCCATCCTTTTTACCAGGAACTCATCCCTGCTGCAGCTTGACAACGTCAACGGTATGGATAACTGTTTTGCCGGCTCTAACACAGAAGAAAAAATTATACCCCAGAACGTTTTCGCGTCGACGTTAAGCGTATCCGCGAATGCAGGCGACAGGCAGATCAACCCGCTGAACAACCTTCCGTTCTTTATTGCCATCAAAAAACAGATAAGGCCGCCAAGGCTTTCGCCCAAAAGCAGTATTCTCTGATGCGGATAATCCTTGCGTATGATTGCGACGAGGGATTCTATATCGGAGAGATAGATATCGAACGAATCTATATGGCCTTTGATGCCCGGCGTATCTCCAAAACCGCGCAGGGACAGCGCGTATGAAGAAACTCCGCGGGCCACAAAATATTCGGCCAACGGTTCCCACCGGCCGGTATGCCCTCCGAGCCCATGAACCAGCAACAATACAGTCTGAGCATCGGGCACTTCCCATTTCTGATATTGCACGTTCGCCGGCAGATCTAGGGTCATTGATGACAAAAGCTTATGTTCCAAAAAGGCAAACCCGGTTCTTGCCTAACAATTTTGCCTGGTAAAGCGCTTTATCTGCGCTCTGGACCAGCGCATCCCGGCCTGCCGCATCATCACCGAACGTAGCGAGCCCAACGCTGATCGTCACCGAAACGCGCGTATTCTCATCGACAGGGATCACCTCCCTGCTGACCATGGACAATAACCGAGATGCCAGAACCGACGCATGGACTTTATCGGTATGGGGCGTAATAATGACAAATTCTTCCCCGCCATAGCGGGCGGCAAAATCAGACGTGCGTATCGTTCTCGATAAAAGATGCGCTATATTTTTCAGGATACAATCTCCGGCAGGATGGCCGTAGGAATCGTTATATTGCTTGAAATCGTCGAGATCTATCATCAAAAGAGAGAATTTCTGCGGATACCTGCGCGCGCGGTCTTCTTCGCGGCGGATCAACTCATCGAAATACGCCCTGTTATATATACCGGTCAATCCATCCATAATAGCCATTTCCTGGAAATGGCGCTTCTCCTTCACCTCTTCCTTTAATTGCTGGCGCTCGAGCGCATGCGCAACCACAAGCCTGAGTTCGTCGAGATTGAACGGCTTTGTAATATAGTCATACGCTCCGGCCTTCATGGCCTCTACAGCAACCGGCACAGAATCATAAGTAGTCACAACAATAATAGGGATATCGGAATCCGCAGACTGAAGTTTAGAAACGACCTCCACGGCATTATTCTCTTTGGGATCCAACTCGGTCACGATAGTATGGAAGTTGCCGCTTTTATAAAGCTCCTGCGCTTTATCGAAAGATTCCAAATTATAAATATCGTAGTCCTTCAGGCATTCATTGATCGTTTTACTGACATACGGCCCAGCCTTCACTACAATAATCTTTTCCCGGTCCATGGGACCTCCTTAGAGAGATAATAAATTATTATATCGCGTTGGGAATTTTTAAGCAACAGAAATCAGACTAGAAATCGTGGATAGCCGCTTCGATAGCGGCAATTACATCAAGGGGATTGAAGGGTTTTTTGATGCATGTTTTGATCCCGCAGATATTCATCAGAGGCTTATGCTCGTCTTCCCTGAAAAAACCGGTCATGGCAATAACCGGAATACCGACGGTTGAGGTAAAACGCTTAAGTTCCTCAGCCACCTCAAAACCGTTCATATCGTTCATCTTCAGATCGAGCACGATAACATCGGGGCTGGTAAGGCCTGCCGTATCCTGGACCTTTCGGGAATCTTCGATACAGATCACTTCATATCCGCTTAAGTCCAGGGTTTCCTTTAACTCTTCCAAAAATTCTTTATCATCGTCAACGATCAACACCCGTCCTTTAGCCACGAAACAGCCCCCTTCTCATTGTACGAGGATCTCCCTGGGGAAAAGAATAGTAAAGGTGCTTCCTTTACCAGGCGCGCTTTTGACGCCGATCCGGCCGCCGTATTTTGAAACAATATCCCGGCATAAAGCGAGCCCCAGCCCTGTGCCCCAACCC
>Ga0265297_10007959_pt1 | contig 14399 bp, 11 predicted proteins | sample Munlanlwell13791_FD_192502 | JGI IMG/M metagenome (GOLD analysis project Ga0265297, IMG submission 192502) | Leachate microbial communities from a municipal landfill in Southern Ontario, Canada - Leachate well 137-91 | ecosystem: Engineered > Solid waste > Landfill > Unclassified | place... | reverse complement strand
TTTCTGGAGTCCATTACCACGGATGTTGTGCCTGTTCAGGGTACTGCCATTGGCGCATCCATCGAGATGGCGATGAAATCTTTCTCCCCCAACTTCGACGGTAGCAAAGCCATCATCATCATCACCGACGGTGAAAATCATGAAGACGATGCGGTCGGAATGGCAAAAAAAGCCAAAGACAAGGGAATTGTGGTCCATACCATCGGCATGGGACTACCGCAGGGAGCGCCAATACCGCTCACGGAAGGCAGCAGCGACTTCCTCAAGGACAAATCCGGCAGCATCGTGGTAACCAAATTGGACGAACCGATGTTGACGCAGATTGCCGAGGCCGGCGGTGGCTCCTACATTCGGGCCAACAATGCGGAAGTAGGACTCAACAATCTTTTTAACGAGATCGAGAAAATGCAGAAAACGGAGATGGAATCCCGCGAATATTCAGAATACAACGATCAGTTTGCCCTGTTTCTTACGCTCGCGTTTTTCCTGATCCTGGCAGATTTCCTGATCCTTGACCGCAAAAACAAATGGCTAAAAAATTTCAGGTTATTTGGAATAAACAAACAAAAACTATGAAACGATATTTCATCCTAGTCATCTTGCTTTTACCCGCTTTTGTGGCCCTTGCCCAAAAAGAGAGGAAGTTTGTCCGGGAGGGCAACAAATGGTTTGAAACCGGCTTGAAGGATACCGCCAAACTGGATACTGTCAGTTTTGGCAAGGCAGAAGTGGCCTACCGCCGGGCCTTGGAGATAAAACCCGAAGACCACCAGTGGCAGTTCAACCTGGCCGATGCGCTATACAAACAGAAGAAGGCCGACGAATCGGCCAAGGAGTTCGGGGATATTGCAGAAAAAGCACCGTTTCCGGCCGACAAATCCATGGCTTTTCACAACATGGGGAACTCCTACCTGGTCCAAAAGAAACTGGATGAAAGCATCGCTACCTATAAAAAAGCATTGCGCCTCACCCCCAATGATCCGGAAACCAAATACAACCTCGCCTATGCCATGAAAATGAAGAAGGAAGAGGAGAAGAAAAAACAACAAAACAAGGACAAAGACAAGGATAAGGATAAGAAGGATCAGAATAAAGACCAAAACAAGGATCAGAATAAGGATCAAAACAAAGACCAGAAAAAAGATCAGGACAAGCAAAAGCAGAACCAGGATCAAAACAAGGATCAGCAACAAAATCAAAAACAGCAACCACAACAAAACAAAATATCAAAACAGAATGCTGAGCAGATGTTACAGGCACTGGAAAATGATGAAAAACAGACCCAGGAAAAAGTAAAAAAAGCCCAGGCATTGAAAGCAGAAAAAAGGAATGTTGATAAGAATTGGTAAAAGGAAGTGCCTAAAGTATTTAAAGTGCCTAGAGTGCCTAAAGTACTTGACTACAAATCAAAATAGTGCTTAACTTTAGGCACTCTAGGCACTTTAAATACTTTAGGCACTTGATAATAAAAAATAAAATAAAAAACGATTATATACTCATGCTTTTTAAGAAGTTAAAACTCATACTCCTCTCCCTCCTCATCGCGTTGCCCGGTTGGGCGGCCGACAAGGTCGTTTTTACCATGGAGGCCCCTCAGGTCGTTGAGCTTGGAGAGCAATTCAGGCTGGCCTTTTCGGTCAATGCCAACGGACAAAATCTTAAACTTCCAAATCTAAGTGATTTTGATGTGCTGATGGGGCCATCAACCTCTCAAAGCACCTCATTCCAGATCATCAACGGCGTTAGTTCCCAGTCGGTCTCTTACTCCTATCTGTATGTCCTTCGTGCAAAAAAAGAGGGGCGCTTCACCATCAATCCCGGATCCATCACGGTAGACGGAACAGAATATACCTCCAATTCGCAATCCATTGAGGTTGTGAAAGGTTCTGCCAAACCTTCAACCGGTGGTGTCGACGAACCCACATCCACTCCGGGTACGGTTTCCAAAAAGGACCTTTTTGTAAGGATGAACCTCGACAGAAGGTCACTTTACAAGGGGGAACATCTGACCGCCACCATAAAAATCTATTCGAAAGTGAACCTGAACGGTTTTGAGGATATCTCCATACCAAATTTCGAGGGTTTCTGGTCGCAGGACATCCAGCTTCCGCAACAAATATCCTTGCAAAGGGAGACTTACAATGGCGAAATCTACAATGTGGGCACGCTAAAGAAGACCCTACTCTTCCCTCAACAAACTGGAAATATCACCATCGGACCTGTGAAAATTGATTGCATTGTCCAGCAACGGGTCAAAAGGTCCCAGAGCATGTTCGACGATTTCTTCGACTCTTTTGCCAATGTGAAGGCCACCATTACCAGCGATCCTGTATCGATCAGTGTATCCCCGCTTCCAACGCCTCCGACAGGATTTTCGGGAGCCGTCGGTAAATTTGACATTCGCTCCTCCATCACCGCCAAAAGTGTGAGGGAGAACGATGCCATTACCATTAAACTGGATGTGACCGGCAATGGAAACATCAAATTAATCAACCCTCCGAAAATTAGCTTCCCTGCCGATTTTGAGGTGTACGATCCCAAAACCAACAGCAATTTCAGCTCTTCCGAGCAAGGCCTCAACGGAAATATCACCTTCGAATACCTCTTCCTTCCCCGTTTTGCCGGCACCTACACCATACCGGCCGTCAACTTTGTTTACTTCGATACCGATTCGAAAAGGTATGTGACCAAAACAACGGAGGAGTACCAGATCAAGGTTGCGAAAGGGGATGGTAGCCGCGCCCAGACTGTCAATGCCGTTGCCAAGGAGGACCTGAAGCAAATTGGCTCAGACATCCGTTACATCAAGACTTCCGTATCAAAACTCCAGGTCAAAGGATACACCTTCTTTGGTTCCTTTGCCTTCTATCTGCTCTACATCGGCGGGATCCTCACCCTACTGGCCATTTACCTGCTCAATCAAAAACGGATCAGGGAAAATGCCAACGTCGCCAGGATGAAGAACAAGAAGGCCAGCAAAGTAGCGCTGAAAAGACTCAAAGAGGCCAGCCAGCACCTTCATGCCGGATCAAATGAGAAATTCTACGAATCCATTACCCGTGCCTTCTGGGGATATCTCAGTGACAAACTGACCATCCCTGCTTCAGAACTGTCCAGGGAGAAAGCATCCGACGAATTGGCCAAACACGAAGTAACAGCTACCATCATCGAACGTTTTGTGCAAATTCTGGATACCTGCGAATTCGCCCGCTTTGCCCCCGGAGGAGGTTCGGCAAAAATGAAAGAGCTTTTCGAAGAGGCCACAGAGGTAATGTCGGTAATGGAGAAAGAGATAAAATAAGAGTTGTAAGATGAAAAATAAAAAAATTAACCAGATGAGAACATCCATTCTAAAATATATACTTACGCTGCTATTCTTGGGTAGTCTGCAAGTGGTTATAGGGCAGCCGGCCGGATTGCAGGATTCGATCGCCAAGGGCAATCAACTTTATACTTCGGGGAAATATGCCGCAGCCGTTAAAACATATGAAGCAGTTTCCGCCAAAGGCTTAGAGTCTTTCGAACTCTATTACAACCTTGGAAACGCCCTTTACAAATCCAACAACATCACCTATGCCATTCTCAACTATGAGCGGGCGCTGAAACTGTCACCCGGCAACGAAGATGCCCTTTTCAACCTCAACATGGCCAAGCGACAGGTCGTCGATAACATCGACCTTCTCCCTGAACCCGGATTTCTTCGCTGGTGGCACGAACTCATCAGCTCCCGACCGGCCGATAGCTGGGGTACCCACTCGCTCATCACCTTCTTTCTCTTCCTGATATTGGTGGCGCTATTCCTCTTTGCTACCACCATTAGGAACAAACAATTGACCTTTTGGTTGGCCGTAGTCGCCCTTTCCTACAGCCTGCTGACCTTCTCCTTTGGTTCCAGTCAGCGGAGTAAATTGGTCCATCACAACAGTGGGGTCATCACCGAGCGAAGTGTCCGCATGAAAGGTTCCCCCAGCGAAACTGGAACAGAGCTCTTTATCCTCCACGAAGGGCTCAGTGTTCAGATTACTGACAAACTCGGCGACTGGATCGAAATTCGCCTGGCCGACGGGAACAAAGGTTGGGTTAAGGAGGGTGCGTTGATCCGGATATAATGACGACTTGGAAGACTGGGACGACTAGGATGACTAGGATGACTGGGATGAAGGGGAGAAGGGGCGACCGGTCCCCGAACATCAGCACAAGGGAATTGATTAGCTGATGCGAAAATGAGATAATGTGAAGATGGGCTGAATTGCAATGCGAAATTTCGGAGTCCCGTTTGGGACAACCGGTATTATAGTCTCGAGTGTTGCTCAGTGGAACCCCCGGGTATTCGGTTCAAATTATTTTCTCGCAATCAGGATAATATAAATTTTATCTTTATACTAAATCTTAGTAGAAAGGTGGATGTAAGGAGACCCGAATCTTATTATCTTATTTTATGACCATTTGGAAATAAGATAATAATATCAGGCTTCAATCCAGTTTGTAGTTCTACTTAGATAACAAATTGAAACTATCATGCCAACCTACATCGATCTCTCGCACCCCATCTCCGACAGCATGCCTGTTTACCCTGGGGATCCTAAGGTTTCTTTGTTACAGACTGCCTCCCTGGAAGCAGAAGGTCATACCGACTTTACCCTCACCTCTGGGATGCATTTGGGCACCCATCTCGATGGCCCCATGCACCTCACTTCCAGCCTTACCAGGATTGCTGATCTCCCATTAGAGCGGTTCGCAGGAAAGGGATTTCTATTTAATGTGGTAGGTCAAAAAATCATTGATCTGCCCGAATCAGCCTTCAGCCATGTCACACCCGGCTCTGTAATCCTTTTTTACACCGGATTCGACCTTTACTTCGGACAAAAACAATACTATCAGTCGTACCCTTGCTTCAGCGAAAATACAGCGCACGAATTGGTGAAACAACAGGTTAAAATTGTTGGCATGGACTCCCCTTCGCCCGATTACGAACCTTACAACATCCACCATATCCTGTTGAACAATCATGTACTGATCCTTGAAAACCTGACCAACCTATCGGCTCTCCTTCCCTACAGGGAATTTGAACTCCTGGCTTTCCCGCTAAGGATAAAAGCCGACAGCTCCCCCGTCAGGGTTGTGGCAAGGATCGTATAAGAAAAAGCAGCCATTTCAATTTCCCATTTTTAGGTTGAAATTCTTATTGTATCTTTATAACTACCAAAATCTAATTTATTTTGACAATTGGATTCGTGTCCTTCGTGAAAACCTTTGACACCTTCGTGGTGAAATTTATAATCTTAACACAAAGGAATCGAAGGAAAACACAAAGCGCACACCAAACAATCATTAATATCTGATTATCTTTGTTTTATAAACCTATAATCCAAATAGAAAAATGACAGTTGTACTGTTTGCACTGACAATGGCATTGGCAATTCCCATGTTTGGCCAACCATGGCATCCGGCCGGCGACCACATTCAAACAAAATGGGCTGAGCAGGTCGATCCCCAGAATCCGCTTCCCGAATATCCCAGGCCAATCTTGGTAAGGAGCGACTGGCAAAACCTCAACGGACTGTGGAACTATGTCATTCAGGCCAAAGGGAACGGCCTTCCTGCTAAGTTTGACGGGAAAATTTTGGTTCCTTTCGCCATCGAATCTGCTCTCTCAGGAGTTCAAAAAAGCGTGGGCCAGGCCAACGAACTTTGGTACGAACGGCAATTCGCAGTACCGGCGGTTTGGAAAAACAAAAAAGTACTGCTCAACTTTGGGGCGGTCGACTGGAAAGCCGACGTATGGATCAACGACATCAAAGTAGGCAGCCACCAGGGCGGCTACACCGCTTTCTCATTCGATATCACACCCTTCCTGGGCAAGGGAGAGCAAAAACTGACTGTCCGTGTCTGGGATCCTACCGACAAGGGATTTCAGCCGAGAGGAAAACAGGTGGAGGATCCGCGCTCAATCTGGTATACCGCTGTAACCGGAATCTGGCAAACAGTCTGGATCGAGGCGGTCAATGAGAACTATATTACCGCCATCAAATCAGTTCCAAACATCGACCGTCAGACACTGGCGGTAACCGCCACTCCGTTTGAGAAAAAAGCAGGTGATCTGATCGAAGTGAAGGTCCTTGACAAGGAGAAAGTAGTAGGTTCCGGGAAAGCCACCTCAGGAGAAGAGGTGCTGGTTACCTTGAACGATCTAAAACTCTGGAGTCCGGAAACACCATTTCTCTATGACCTGGAAATCTCACTGACAAGAAACGGTAAAGTGATGGACCAGGTGAAGAGCTATGCCGGAATGCGCAAGATCTCCACAAAAAGGGATGTCAATGGGATCGTCAGGTTGCAGCTCAACAACCACGACTATTTCCAATTCGGTCCGCTGGACCAGGGATGGTGGCCGGATGGGTTGTACACGGCCCCTACCGATGAAGCCCTTCTGTACGACATTAAAAAAACAAAGGATTTCGGCTTTAACCTGATCAGAAAGCATGTAAAAGTTGAACCCGACAGGTGGTATTACCATTGCGACAAGGAGGGAATCCTGGTTTGGCAGGATATGCCAAGCGGCGGTGAAAGTCCGCAATGGCAGATGCGCAACTATTTTAACGGGAAAGAATTGGAAAGGACTGCTGAGTCGGAAGAGAATTACCGCGCCGAATGGAAGGCCATCATCGACCAACACTTATCCAATCCCTGCATCGTAACCTGGGTGCCCTTCAACGAAGCCTGGGGACAGTTCAAAACCCCTGAAATCGCTGCTTGGATCAAGCTGTACGACCCCTCCCGACTGGTCAACAGTGCCAGTGGCGGCAATTTCTATCCGGTTGGGGATATGCTCGACATCCACAACTATCCGGCGCCAGAACTTCCCATGTACGACGGCAGAAGAGCCTGTGTACTTGGTGAATATGGTGGAATCGGCCTACCTGTAGAAAATCACCTTTGGGTAAAAGAAAGAAACTGGGGCTACGTGCAGTACAAAACCTCCAAAGAGGCCACCAATGCCTATATTGAACTGGCAGAAAAGCTAAAAGCGCTGATCCCGCGCGGTTTCTCCGCTGCCGTTTATACCCAGACCACCGATGTGGAGATGGAGATCAACGGTTTGATGACCTACGACAGGAAGGTCGTTAAGATGGATGAGGCCCGGATAGCGAAGGTGAACAGGGAGGTTTGTAATTCTCTGAAGTAAGAAAATAGGGAAATAACGTTGAAATTTATTGAAATAAATTGTATTCGGTTCGCAAAATAAAATTTGGAGAAACCACGAAGTGGTTGAATGTGAATATGTTTCAATCTAAAAATGTCAAAGGATGTTTCTGCCATTTCAAAGGATAATGATCCCAACACACAGAATTTATTTTGCCGGCCAATTGTAAAGACTGACTTTTAAGGAATAAAACCTTAAATTAGAAGTTATGAAAAAGTCTGTAGAACTCTTTATTAACCTCATTCTTTGGATTAAGATTACATTTCTCCTCTATTACTACGACGTGACTCATTTGGACATGAGTTTTTATAGTGGTCATGGTGCGTTTGGGCTTTCAAGTATTTCCATACTAATATTTTGCTCATTGATAGGCCCCTTTATCAATTTCTACCTCTTCTATCTAATTTATATTCCAAAATTATTGGTGAGGAAAAAGTACCTTCAATTCATCGTCCTGGCAATTATTTCCAGTTTCCTGACGGGTTATACCTTCAGATTAACATGGGGAGGATACAATGAAAATCAGATGTTTGGTGTTTTAATAGTATGGACGATTATGGCACTTTTCTGCGGTATATTTGGTGGAGCGCTTAAGGGCTTTTTCCTTTGGATAGATGCTGTGCTGGAAAAACGAATGTACGAAAAGAAACACCTGCAAAGCAGAAATGCATTGCTCCTGCTGCAAGCCCAACTCAATCCGCATTTCCTGTTTAATTCACTCAATAACATTGATATACTTATCGATGAAACCCCTAAAAAAGCATCCGAATATTTAAAGAAACTTTCCGATATTCTTCGGTATGTACTCTATGAGACAAACGAAGAAACAACCGAATTGGCCAAAGAGATTGCTCAGATAACCAGTTACATTGACCTGCAAAAAATACGCACGAGCAATTTGAATTATGTCAGGTTCAACTTGGCGGGAGAACTAAAAAATCAGAAAATTGCCCCGATGATCTTTATTCCTTTTGTAGAAAATGCCTTCAAACACTCCAGGAACAAAACGATTGAAAATGCCATTGACATTAAGTTTGATCTCAAGGATGATAGCGTAAAAATGGTTTGTAAAAATTACTATGAACCTGCCCAACTGGAGGTAATAAAAAATGAAGGATTGGGTAATGAAACCATTAAACAAAGATTAAATTTGCTCTATCCCAAAAACCACGAATTAATCATTCATCAAGCAGACAACTGGTTTACAGTGACCCTCACCATTCAATTAAAAGATGGAAATTAATTGCATCATCATTGAGGACGAGCCTTTGGCAATGAAACGTGTCAGGGAATTTGTGAGTCAGGTTTCTTATCTCAACCTGGTAGCCTCATTTCAAAGTGCATTTGAAGCCATTGGATTTTTAAAAGAGCAAGCAGTTGATCTGATCTTTCTGGACATCGAAATGGATGGCCTTACGGGAATCGAATTGGTAGAATCACTCTCTTCCAATCCACAAATTATCATAACAACAGCTTACGACAAATATGCCTTGAAAGGCTTCGAACTCAACGTTACCGACTATCTCCTGAAACCATTCCCTTTCGATCGGCTTTTAACAGCCGTGGAGAGAGTTTACAGCAATTTATGCAAAGAGAAGAAAGAGGACAAAAGTTTCATCTTCCTTAAAACCGAATACCGTTTGGAACGGATTGCGCTGAATGACATCTGTTACATTGAGGGAATGGGCGATTACCGAAATGTGCAGACCGGATCGAAGAAGATTATGACGCTAAAAACTTTCTCGGAATTTGAAGCTGAATTACCTGTGAAAAGATTTTGCAGGGTTCATAAATCCTATATTGTATCCCTCGATAAAATCATATCAATTGAGCATAATCGGATCAAAATAAAGGATTCATTAATCCCAATCAGTGATAGTTACAAGGATCGGTTTTATGCATTGATTGGAGTCTGACAATATTACACAGAGCTGCACAGAGAAGCACTGAGATACACAGAGTAAAATGTCCTTTTATGCTCTGTGAAACTCTGTGCTTCTCTGTGTAATAAAAAAAATGATTCCTTCTATCTAGAGCCCTTTCATTGAGAAAGCTATCCGTTTCCGCGCAATATCCACCTCCACCACCCTCACCTTCACATGCTGCTGCAGCTTCACGATCTCAGCAGGATCACTAATGAACTTATCCGCCATTTCGCTGATATGCACCAACCCATCCTGCTTGATGCCGACATCCACAAAAGCCCCGAAACGGGTGATATTGGTGACGATGCCGGGCAGAACCATGCCGGGAATCAGATCTGTCATAGAAAAAATCCCCTCGGCAAACTCGAAATGTTTGATCCCTGCGCGCGGGTCGCGGCCGGGCTTGGCAAGTTCAGTCAGGATGTCGGTAAGCGTTGGAATTCCCACCTCTTTGGATACATATTTATGCAGATCGATCTTGGAGGTCAGCTGCTCTTTACCAATCAATTCCACCAAAGGAATGCCAAGATCTGATGCAATTTTCTCCACCAGTTTGTAACGTTCGGGATGAACGGCCGAATTGTCGAGCGGATTTTTTGCACCGGAGATACGTAGGAACCCTGCACATTGTTCATACGCCTTTGGCCCCATGCGCGGTACCTTTTTCAATGCATCCCGTGAGGGAAACGGACCATTCTCCTTGCGGAAATCTACAATATTCTGCGCCAGCGTTGCATTCAATCCCGAAACATAATTGAGCAGGTGGCTGCTGGCCGTATTCAGATCGACCCCCACCTTGTTGACGCACGATTCGACCGTGATTTCAAGCGAATTTTGCAGCATCTTCTGATCCACATCGTGCTGGTATTGCCCGACCCCGATCGACTTAGGGTCGATCTTCACCAATTCTGCCAGCGGGTCCATTAGCCTGCGACCTATCGATATGGCCCCTCTGACTGTGACATCATATTGCGGAAACTCGTCGCGGGCAGTTTTGGATGCGGAATAGACAGAAGCGCCATCTTCGCTCACCACAAATACCTGGATATCGCTGTCGAACCGCATCTTCTTGAAAAAGCCCTCCGTCTCGCGACTGGCTGTCCCATCGCCAATGGCAATGGCATCAATCTTGTAACTGCCTATCAGGGAGCTGATCTTACGCATGGCCTGGTTGACCTCCGACTGTGGCGGATGCGGGTAGATGGTTTCGTTGTGCAGCAAATTGCCCTGAGCATCCAGACAGACCACCTTGCAACCGGATTTGTACCCAGGATCGATCCCCATCACCTTTTTTTGTCCCAGCGGCGGCGCCAGCAACAGCTGACGGAGATTCTCTGTAAACACCCTTATCGCCTCCTGATCAGCCTTTTGTTTGGAGTTGCCGAGGAATTCGGTCTCCATGGATGGCGCCAGCAACCGCTTGTAGGCATCCCTGATGGCCATGGCCACCTGCTCGCTACTCTGGTTTCGTGAGGTAACAAAATAGCTCTCCAACCGTTCGACGGTACGTTCATCGTTGGGCGAGATGGACAATTTCAGGAATCCTTCCTTTTCGCCCCGGCGCATGGCCAGCAAGCGGTGAGAGGGGCATCGGTTCAGCGGTTCGGAAGAGTCGAAATAATCGCGGTATTTGATCCCCTCCTCCTCTTTCCCTTTGGCCACCTTCGAGAAGACGACCGCCTCTTTGGCAAAGCTGTTTCGAACGATTGTGCGGGCGCCTTCGTGCTCATTGACGCGTTCGGCGACAATATCCCTGGCCCCCGCAAGGGCCTCCTCCACATCTGGTACCTGATCATTCAGAAAACGCTTTGCCCTGTTAGCCGGATCCTTTTCCACCTGGTCCATCAATATTTCGGCCAGTGGTTCCAGCCCCCTCTCGCGGGCAATGGTTGCACGGGTCCTACGCTTCGGTTTGAAAGGGAGGTAAATATCTTCCAGTTCGTTCAAATGAAAACAATTTTCGATTTTGGATTGAAGCTCCGGGGTCTGCAAATCTTGTTCAGCTATCGATTTCAGAATCGTCTCTTTACGTTTCTCGATTTCGCCCAGCCGCTCGTCCTCATCCTTGATTTTGGCCAAAACGACCTCATCCAGGCTACCTGTCATCTCCTTACGGTAACGTGCCACAAACGGGATGGTAGCCCCCTCATCAAACAATGTTAAAACTTTGGTAATTTGACTCTTATCAACACCTGCACTTGTGGCAATTAAATGAAGGATCTTCTCTTTTCTCATAGATGCAAAGTTAAAAGAATCCGTGGTTTTTAAACCTTTCAGGTTTTGAAAACCTGAAAGGTTTAAAAAATCCATTTCGCACACAAAAATTATCTTCTGTATCATTTTAATAAGCTTATTGCTGACAAATACACTATGAAAAATAAATTATTGACAAAATTTGTTGTGTGACAAAATTATTATTCGTATCATTGTAATGAGGTATGATCTGATTTTAGAACTATGAGAAATAAAAATATTTCAACTCAATCCAATGAACTCTTAACCTATTTTTATGGGATTGAGAAACCATGCTTTAAAAATTCAGATGCATTTGAGGTTCTGCCTAAATCATCAATACCAACTGTAAATCAGCTTTTGAGTGATATGTCAAAGCGTGGTCTATTGATGAGAATAAAAGATGGGGTTTATTATATCATACCATACGAGAAAAATCCGGAAAGTTTTATGCCTGACTGGCACCTACTGACAGAAAATCTCGTAAATGGAATAGATCATTACATAGGGTACTATTCTGCACTTCAAATACACAACTTAATAACTCAACCTTCATTAAAGCAGCAAATTGTCGTTGCCAAACAAATTAGACCTTCAACAATTTATGTAAAAAATGTTCCTTTTCAGTTCATCTACCATAATCCAAATCACTTTTTTGGAATAAAAAAAATATGGATTGACAACTTTCACAAGGCAAAATGTTCGGATTTAGAAAAAACGTTTATCGACTGCCTTTTCAAACCTGACTACGCTGGTGGTATTGTAGAAATTGCAAGGGCAATCTACATCTCAAAGGATAAAATACAGTTTGACAAGTTATTTGAGTATGCGCGACAATTTAAATCTCAGGCAGTCATTAAACGACTTGGTTTTTTATTGGAGACCCTTGAAATAGATCAGCCAATCGCTAAAGAGCTGCAAAGAATAAGGACTGCATCGTATGTAGTTCTTGATACTGAATTGCCCAAGGAAGGAAAGCTGATAAGTAAATGGAGTATTATGCAAAATATAGATAATGCGACGATTAAATCGGCTATTTACACATGATTAAACCAAGCGAAATACAAAATAAAGCACGGGCAGTTCTTGTGCGTGACCAACAAATTGAAAAGGACTATATCCTTTCCTGGATTTTACAGGGGGTTGCAGAAAATGAAAATTTAGCAACAACCCTAGTGTTTAAAGGAGGAACAGTTTTGAAAAAAGCTTACTTTAAAGACTACCGCTTTTCAGAAGATCTTGATTTCACCCTATTAAATGATGAAATTACAAATGATCAGATTATTCAGTGGTTTAAAGAAACATTTGAATATATACGTGAAGAAGCTAATATCCCTTTGGAAATCATTGACAATAATGAACATGAAGATGGGGGCATTAACTTTTATATCAGCTACATAGGCCCATTAGGTGGACAAGGGAATAATAAACGGGTGAAAGTAGATATTTCGAAAAGAGAAAAACTAGAATTTGCGCCTGTAATGCAAAACATGATTCTAAATTACTCCGATCAGGAAGAACACAAACTACTATGCTATCCGCTGGAGGAAGTTTTAGTTGAAAAGTTACGCTCAGTAATGCAGCGTATGCAAGCACGTGATTTTTACGATATTTGGTATTTACTCGAAATTCATGGAATAAAAATAGAATTTTACGTTCGGGAATTTAAGGCAAAATGTGAGGGCAAAGGATTAAACCCTTTACAATTCCATGAAAAACTAACTCAGCGACTTGCTTCATACAAAGGGAGATGGCAAAAGTCTATGAATGATCAAATAAGGGATTTGCCCGATTTTGATAAAGTGGAAAGAGAAGTTCAAAGGCACATGCGTAAAATGGATTTATAATATTATCGTGAATATCACCAGCAGAATTAATGCTTGATAATACATTGTAGGGCATTTTAAACAAAGGCCACTTGCAGCGGCATCACATTTAGTAGAATGAATTTGAATTTAAAGATTGGTGACAGTGTTGTTGTAAAACAGGGAGTTAAAGAACCTGATTTGGAAGAGTTTGAAATTGGTGGTTGGCAAGGAAGGGTTTTAGAGATAGATACCAATTCAGACAAAGACAAAGTTTTGATTACCATTGAGTGGGATTCTTTGACCTTGGTTCAGATATCTGCAGATTACATTGAGCAATCAGAGATTGATGGCTTTGACTGGAGTAGTATGATTTTATATGATTCTGATTTAGAAAAATCGATCCCAAGAGATAAAGAAGAAAATGTTAAAAAGGCAAAAGATAAATTGTCAGATAAACATTTTTGGGCTTCACTTGGAGAAGAAGGATTAAGAATTTCAAAGATACTTCAGGGGGTAAACCCACGCAATGAAATGAAATGCTTGCAGAGATGGGTTGAACATCTTGATAAAGAGTTGACTTTTCCCATCCAGGCAATTGTCTCAGAATCGGAAGATAATTGGTTGATTAAAAGTGGAGATAAAGTTTTACTTAAATCGTTGCCTCATATTGTAGACATGTACGGAATAATAGCATCGATAAGACTTAATGGGAAAAAATATGAGTTCCCCCTCTGCGACCTGGAAGTGATTGACAAAACTCAGACGGGTTTCCAATTAATTGATGATTATAGAATATGGTTTGCAAACAGATAATATCGAAGAACAAAAAAGATGTTCACAATTGGACTACCTTATTCTACAGAAATGCAAATTAGCTTAAGAAAAACTTTATATCAAAACCTAAATAAATATACAAAGACTTAACTCAATGACTTTTAATCAAAAATATAAAAACAAAAAGAGGAGTTGAAAATATCAACTCCTCTCAGAATTTCAGTCCTCTGCGCCGCCTTTACACCACACTCCCAAGTTTGAGCGTAACTTCTGTGGAAGTGAAGGGAATCGAACCCTCTCGAAAGGATTATCTTAAAATTACACTCATTATTAAAGAATCCACCCTCTAAGAAGGTGGACTTAGTTTAAGGCCCTATAAGGGCCCAAAGTCGAGCTGCTGTTGCTCTTCTAATCGTTCTTGTTTTTCTTGATATATTACGTATTTCTTGATTTTAT
>Ga0265297_10007958_pt1 | contig 14399 bp, 13 predicted proteins | sample Munlanlwell13791_FD_192502 | JGI IMG/M metagenome (GOLD analysis project Ga0265297, IMG submission 192502) | Leachate microbial communities from a municipal landfill in Southern Ontario, Canada - Leachate well 137-91 | ecosystem: Engineered > Solid waste > Landfill > Unclassified | place... | reverse complement strand
AACCAAGGCATTTCGCTGCAAGTCTATGGATGCTTTTTATATTTTTTCTCCTGCACGCGATCGGCGCACACTACACTTACAGCGAAATGCCTTGGTTCTCACCCGTCACTGATTTTTTTGGATTTGAACGCAACCATTATGATCGCCTTATCCATTTTTTATTCGGTTTTTTACTCTTTTTACCGTTTTATGAGCTATTTTTATCGTTTCAAAAATCCACACGAACAACGCTTCTCTTTACCCTTCTTTTTCTCTTTGCAGCATCAGGAATGTACGAAGTAATGGAGTGGATAGCAACCGAAGTGACTCACTCAGAACTCGGCACTGCATTTTTGGGGATGCAAGGAGACCCTTGGGACTCCCAAAAAGATATGGCTTTCGCCTATACGGGCAGTATTTTTGCATTAATTTTATGGTATCGTAAAGGTCTTACACACTAATATCAAACAATACCCTTCATTTAATGAGTTGCAATATTCCCACGCGGATACGATTTCTTTTTTGTCCACTCTTCTTGCAGATTTACCCCTTTTTTCTGTAGCTCTGAGTTGAGAGCTCCAGGTTGGGAGTGTTGCTGCACTTTGAGTTTTTGACGATCTTGCTGTACTGGCTTCTTCGGTATTTCATCTGCCAAGAGCGATAATACTAATGCACTCATACTTAAGGCACCTATTGTTTTCATCCCTCACCCTCCAATTTTAAGAAAAATCATGAACGACTATTGTGCTAACTCGACATTATAAATACGGCCATTGCGTTTAACGATCTTAACACGTTGACCAACGGTAAAGTGTGTTTCTTTTGAGATAACGACGATATCCTGCTTTGCATCAAGAGTAACCGAGAGTTCTTGTGCATTTGACTTTCCTATCTCATTTCCAGCATACGCACCGATAAGCCCTCCCCCCAGTGTTGTAAGTACTGAACCTTTGCCACCACCCATGGTTGAGCCAAGAACCCCTCCAACAATAGCCCCTATCAATCCTCCGCTTCCTTCATCTTTAACCACTACCGCTCTTACATCCGTAATTACACCCGACTGAGAGGTCATCTCATATCTCGAAGCATCCGCATCCACTACCGGAACTCCAGATTGTGCACAACCACTCAACATCATAATGATACTGCTAGATACAGCTACTACTATTAATTTCATAACATCCCCTTTTTTTATTATTCTATCACCCTTTTGTTAAAATAGTTATCCTTTTCGAGCCACGCTCCCTTTTGGGTGCTCATACCAGCCCGGATCACTGTAATCATCTTTTGGTTGATTTCGGCGTACTTTTACAAGGGTAAACATTCCCCCCATCTCAATCGGACCAAATGGTCCCCGACCCGTCATCATCGGTAATGTATTTTCAGGTACTTTCATCCCCATATCTACCATATCACTCATCTCTGCCATCCCATTTTTCCCCATGGGCATGTACATATAATCGGGCATAAGATCACTAATCTTCTCCGTTAAATCATCTTGTTTGACCCCAATCATATTAGGAATGCTATGCCCCATAGGACCCATCGTGTGGTGTGATTTGTGACAATGAAATGCCCAGTCCCCTTCTTGGGTCGCGATAAACTCAAACGCTCTCATCTGCCCTACTCCAATATCAATGGTCACTTCAGGCCACCGTGCACTTTTAGGAACCCATCCCCCATCGGTACACGTCACCTCAAACGGATGCCCGTGCATGTGAATGGGATGATTCGTCATAGTGAGATTTCCCACACGAACACGAACACGATCGCCCACACGTACATTCATTGAATCAATCCCCGGAAATGTCCGCGAATTAAACGTCCAAAGATTAAATTCGGTCATCGTTGAGGGGTTAGGGGTATATGTCCCGGGGGCTACATCGTAACTGGCAAGGAGAAAGCAAAAGTCACGATCAACGCGATGCTCTCTGGGATTTTTCGGATGGATAATAAACATACCCATGGCCCCCATGGCCATCTGCACCATTTCATCCGCATGCGGATGATACATAAAGGTCCCGCTTTGTTTAAGGGTAAATTCATACACAAATGTCTCTCCCGGTGCAATTTGTGGTTGAGTCAATCCCCCTACCCCGTCCATGCCATTGGGTAAAATCAATCCATGCCAATGAATCGTTGTATGTTCGGGAAGTTTATTGGTCACGATTAGACGCACTCTATCTCCTTCCACCGCTTCGATAGTAGGTCCGGGTGACGTACCGTTGTATCCCCAGCAGTTCACCACCATACCGGGGGCAAACTCACGTACAACAGGTTCAGCGATGATATGAAACTCTTTGACCCCCTCTTTCATCTCGTATGGCAATGTCCAGCCGTTTAGGGTTACTACGGGATTGTAATTTTTACCCTTGCGCGGAGTAATAATGGTTGAGGGAGACAACACCCGTTTAGGGTCTTTTACAAGGGTGAGCTGTCGTTTTTGAGGAGGTATTTCGCAATGATTTTTTTCCTCTGCATTGCCGTTTTTACTCAGAACCGATGTGGCTAAAAGTGCCGCACCCAGTCCTAAAAAATCTCTTCTATTTTGTCCCATTTTTATCCCCTCCTAACACATACTCTAAATCAGCTTGTGCTTTTTGATACTCACCAAGAGCCCTCGATGATTCCATCCGAGCTTCACCATAACGGCGCTGATCTTCGAGAAGTTCATAAATACCATCCAACATACCGTTGTAAAAAAGCTGTGTCTCCGCAAGAATTTGTTGGTTGGTTGGAACGATCACCTCGCTTGTTTGATACGCCCTATCATAAGCATAACGTGATGCGGCGTACGCTTCACGGACTTCCGAGCGAATGTTCACTGCTACTTCATACAGATGGTGAACGCTTTGGTTGTACAGTGCTTCTGCCTTGCTCGTCAGCCCCTGCCCAAAATCAAAAATCGGAATGGGGATTTTTACCCCAAAGGTATTAAAACGGTCTGTATCGGTCGTTTTTTCGCTTTGTGCAGAGAGTTCCATATCACTCAACAATCGCGTATTTTTCGCATATCCCGCTTGTGTAGCCGCGTAATCCACCCCTTTTATCGCAGCACTCATATCAAGACGATGTGCAATGGCTCTGGCTTCCAACCCCTCAGAACTTGCTAGAGGAGCCGAAAGTTTCAGAGGCTCTTTATTCAAAACATACTCCGTTTGCATCCCATAAAGTCCTAAAAGTCTGTTGAGTGCTTCACGCACATGTGCATTTTCTTGGTTTAATCGCATTGATTCAAGGCGTGCATGAGCATAAGTATCTTGAATTTTCAAAAGACTTCGCTTTGAGAGATTACCGGCCGTATATTGGCGAATGGCTAACTGTACCGATGCTTCGTGAGATTTAAGTTGAGTCTCATACAATAAAACGTGTTCTTGGGCTACACGCGCATCGATATACGCTTTTTTAACATCACGAACCGTTTTTAGAACCTCATCCCCAACACGCAGCTTTGTCTCTTCAAGTGCCAATCCACCCAACTCTCTACGAAGCGGTATCCAAAGCAAATCCAAAAATGCCACATCCAGACTCAATGTAGACGTCGTAACCCCGCCTCCTCGTCCGATGGAATATCCCAACAGCGGATTACTCATAAGCCCCGCTTGCACCAATTCACTCTGAGAAATGCCGATTTGCTCATAGGTTTGCTGCAATGAGCGATTATTGATTAATGCGACACAGACAGCATTTTCTTGACTTAGTGGTTGAGAGAGCAGTCTATTCACGCTGTCATTGACACTTACTGCTTCTTGCTCTGTCTTAATCCATTGAAGATTACTCACTCCACGCGATGACGTTGTTTGGTTTAAATCACTAAAAACTTCATTTTGAGAAATAGCAGAGCATCCGGCAAGGACAAACACTGCTAGCAATGAGAAGCAAATCTCTTTTTTCATTTAGCGTTTCCATATCCTGTTACATTCTGATCCTCTTTTTGGACACACCCTTCTTCAGCCACATCCACCGAACGTGCAGGCGGGACATAGACACTTTTACCCTCTACAGCATTGAGTGATTCCGGTGTTTTTACTCTCTCTTGTGCAACCAATACAGTACAAAAAATCAATACAAAAGCAATAATACGGCTCATTTTTTGTGTATCCGAACGATAATATTTTTGTCCTCTTTTTGGATAAATTCAAAATCAACTTTATCCCCTACTTCAAGCGGATGGGTCAACTCATGATCGACCACTTCAAAAGGCATATTCATGGAAGGCCATCCGAGGGAGGGAATCGGATTGTGAAAAATTCGTAAGCTTTCATGATTATCGGCGATAGATTTCACCGTTCCGCTGGCATGAATGGTTTGCTCGGCTATCACTGCACTTTTTTGATGCTCATGATGCTCATCCCCCATCGAAAAAAGAGGAAGAACCAAAAGGGAGGTTAAAATAACTGAAGAGTGAAGTAAACGCATAAAAACTCCTTATACTATATCAATAATAAGAAGTTTATCTCAAAATCAACACATTAGTACTAACTCTTTATTAATGATATTAATAGCTATACTGGCTGCGAATCCACTCTAGTTAATGCCGAAAAGTCTCCCCCATTGTTCACATACGTATTAATATTTTGAGAACGTTGAACATCTTTTGAAAGCGTCATATACTCTTTTACAGAGAGGGCTGTAGCGTTGAAGCTTGAATCATTTTGATACATAGCGGATGACTTCGCATAAACTTCTGCTTGGTCTTGTTTTGACTTTGTACCGAGTAATTCGGTTGTATTTTCTCTCGTTTTATCCAGCTGTGCATTCGCTGTCTCACTTTGCGCTTTTACCATTGAGGGATTTGGACGACCCACTTGTATGGCTTGCGGATAAGGAGTTTGAAAGGTGTAAGAACTAACTTGCATGGTAACCCTCCGATTGTCTATCTTTTATGACTCTACACCTAAAAAACAAAAAAATCAATTAAATTTTATCACTATATTATATGCAATAACGAAAAAATTGAGTATCAAATTTGAACTTAGTCCCTCAGTTATGGTATTATCATCCGATACAAATACCACAAAAAAAGTAGGTAACACCATGAAAATAGTTCTCATCATCGTAGGAGTGCTCGCTCTTATCGCCATTTTAATCTATAACTCGCTCATCAGCAAAAAAAATCAGGTCGAAAATATCTTCGCCGGTGTCGATGCGGTTTTAAAAAAACGATTCGACCTCATTCCCAATCTCGTAGCTTCTGTCAGCCAATATATGGAACACGAGAAATCGACACTGGAAAAAATAACCTCTCTTCGCGCAGAAGCAATGAAGCCTGGTATCAGCGACACTCAAAAAATTTCTCTTGATGCAAAACTCACTTCAGCACTGGGTGCCATTAATCTTGCGATGGAAGCCTATCCTGATCTTAAAGCCAATGAGAATGTCATGCACCTTCAACGCTCCCTTAATGAGACAGAAGAACAAATCTCCGCCGCACGCCGTGCCTACAACCAAGCGGTTACCGATTTAAACAATGCTATCGAAATGTTCCCAACCAATATTGTGGCAGGGTGGATGAACTTACAACGTCGGGCTGTTTTTGAAATCACGCTCACTGAACGTCAAAATGTTGATGTTGGTGCTTTGTTTAATAAATGAAATCGCTCTCCGAACTTACCGATTTTTATTATAAAGAGCTCTATCCAAGTATCAGTGAATTAGAAAAAACACGTATTCAAATCCTCTCTCAACTCAAATGGTACGGGGGAATGGGTCTCGTTGTCTTTCTTCTTGCCGCATTGTGGATGGGAAAAAATTTTGGACTTCTTCACCCTCTTTCTATCGGTATCGTTATTGGTTTTATTGCTATTGCCTCCATTACGTATCGTTTTATGACCCAAGGGTATGCTAAAGATTTTAAAGCCAAAATCATCACCCCCCTTATCGGTGCTATTGATTCAAATCTCCTTTATAATCCCGATTTTATGATTTCAAGGCACCTCTTTGAACGCTCTCAGCTATTTAATCACTCCATCGACCGATACAGAGGTAACGATTACGTTAAAGGGTCCATTGACGGAGTCCCTATTGAGTTCTCTGATGTCCATGCCGAATACCAAAGCCGCGATTCCAAGGGGCGAACACAATGGCATACCCTCTTTCGTGGTCTTTTTCTCGTCGCTGAGTTTAACAAGCACTTCAAAAGTAAAACCATCATTCTCCCCGATCAAGCCGAAAAAAGCTTCGGATCTCTCATCGGAGGATGGCTTCAATCCATCAACTTTTCACGTGATGATCTTATCCGTCTCGATGACCCGGAGTTTGAAAAACATTTTGTCGTGTATGGAAACGACCCCATTGAAGCACGTTATATCCTCACCCATTCGATGATGAAACGGATTTTGGATTTTCAAAAAAAAATAACCCATCCTCTTTTTGTATCTTTCGTCCATAATCATATCCACATTGGAATCGGAACAAAAAAAGATCTTTTTGAGCCCGCCATTTTCACTTCCCTCCTAGATTTTAAACAGGCGATGGAATATGTCAACACTCTACGCAATACAATTGGGATTGTCGAAGAGTTGAAGCTCAATGAAAAGCTGTGGAGTAAAGAATAACTATTCTTTGCGTACCGTCCTTCCCAATACACTGTAAAATCTCTCTAAATTTTCTTCCGTTCCCTCGATTTCAAATGATGCCCCATGCTCATCGAAGTTTTTAGCAATAATAGGGATATTGCATTGGGCACTCTCATACTCAACCATAGATACATGCGAATATTCACACGATATTTTTTGAACCAGTAACTTTTCATACGGATATAAAACCGCCTGCGCATATGCCGCATTCGCAGCCTCTGCATACGCGCGCACCAGCCCTCCGGGTCCAAGCTTCGTCCCGCCGAAATAGCGTATGGTGATAATTGCCGTGTTAATCAGGTCATGCCCTTGCAATACTGCGAGAGTCGGTTTACCTGATGTCCCTTTTGGTTCGCCATCATCACTGCTGTATTCAACAATTTGATCGTATTCATTCAGCAACCGATACGCACTCACCAAATGAACCGCTTTTGGATGAAGTTCACGAAGACGTTGCATCTCCTCTTTGTACTGTGGCATCGGAATACAAAAAGCGATAAACTTCGACCCTTTAATCTCGATAGAATCGGTACAAATTTTACTGATACAAAACATTTTCTTCCATTCCAATGGTCTAAAATAGATTTAAAAAATTAATTGATTAAAAAATAATCAGCTAAAACACAAAATAATTTGTTATAGTTACTGAATGAGACTTTGGGTCTGCTGTTGAGAGCAGGTAACACCAAGGTGCTCATTATTTACTGCAATGGTTGCGTTAATTTATTCCTTGTTTCTTACAATTTGATTATCTAGACAGCTTATGTGACCATGGTCATCATGATAAACCGTAACCAATTGGCTATTTACACACTGCTGTAATTGCGTATCGTCTACGTGAAAATAATTGGCATAATCGTTAGAGTGATAGATCAAATGCTCACTTGGGGCCTGATGCCTGCTTAGCCTTGACAATACAAACAACACCATAGGTGTTCCAACCAACATGTAAACAGCGTGTTCAAAAGTTACACTGTTGATATTTTCAAAAATCCAATCCGATATTTCTTCAGCGGGTACTTCTAACATAATTATTTTATAAAATATGATCAGCACAGGTTTCCATAAATAAATAAAACCTAGCCATAGTAAAATGGTTGCTAGATCCCAAATCAATCGTTTAGTTTTAGGTAACTCACGGCGTTTATTGATAATTAATGTTTCCATAGACATCTTAATCCTTTTACTTCAACTGCTGATGCGCGCCTCGATCTGGGCTAACCCATCGAGCCCGACCTTTTTTACTCAACAAAACTTTAGGAACAGCCGTTACTGCCGTAAACAAGTTAAGCAACCAATAGGCGAAGGGATACCAAATCATCCAAAAATAATTTTTTCCTAACCCTTGGTCATAATGACCATCTAACCACTTACTGACAGCAAACTGTACCAAACATGCGCCGATTAAAATAACACTCGTCTGATCCGGCAAAATGGGTGAATGTGACGGCATTACATAAGCAATAGGGATAAATAGACTAACAAACCAGACTAAAAACACCAACAACATACTATACGCCCAAAGGGTACTTAACATGAGTTCAACCATAAGCCCCCAAAGATGAGTTTGTTTGGGCATAAATAAAACTTTAAAGTTTTTGAACATCACTTGAACACCACCCATAGCCCAACGCAACCGCTGCTTCCATAATCCGCTCAACGTCTCAGGCATCAAAATCCACACCAAAGATCGAGGTTCAAAACGTACATCCCAACCGTTGCGCTGCAATTTCCATGTAATATCAATATCTTCAGTCAGCATATCCGGGCTCCAATAGCCCACCTCATGTACCGCTGCTTTTCTAAACCCTGTAATCACCCCGGATACGGTAAAAATTCGTCCAAAACTACGCTGCGCACGCTTGATCATACCGACAATAGAAGAAAACTCGCCCACTTGGATTTTACCCAATAACGTCGTGCGATTGCGTATTCTTGGATTCCCCGTTACTGCCGCAACTTGTGGATAACGGATAAAATGCTTCACCATCCAATGGACACAATATTTATCAATCAAGGCATCCCCATCGATGCACACCAAGTACTCATACTTTGCCAACAATGCACCCGCTTGAAGCCCTAACGCTTTACCTTGATTTTCGGCTAAATTCACCACTTTTAACTTTGGATTATCTTTTGCCAAATTTAACAAAATCTCTAAGGTATCGTCCCGACTTCCATCATTAATGGCAATCACTTCAAATTCTGGATATTCGACATTGAGGGCATAGGAAATGGTTTCGATAGCATTTTGACCTTCGTTATAGCATGGAATCAAAATACTGACTCCATCCCATTTTTCCTTGGGTCTAAGAGGTGGAATAAGGTATTTAGCGTATGGTTTTTCATTTTTAAAATAAAAAAAGATCGCCCCAACTATCCACAAGCTTGACATAAAAAGCGGATAATAAAATATAAAACCCACCATTGTATGCCATATTAAATGCAAAAATACAGTGAAAGTCATCAAAAATCCTTATTGGGCAGGATACGTATGCATACGTAATGATTTTTGTGCGAAATCTTGTTTCATTTTATCCGCATCGGGATTGTTTTTAAACACATTATCGGGATAATAGGCTATGTGATGCACCCCTAAATCATACAAATGTCCTATAGTATTACTCAACTCGTCAGAAGAAATGGGCTCACTCTCTTTTCTCCAATTTACCGTTTGCAACTCTATCACTGTCCGTTCCAGTCCGCATTGTTCCTGCTTTACATTCTTAACGATTTGATCATAAAACCGTACTGGGTCATAGGCTTGTTCCATATATGGCATCGCCATAATCGCGGTGTAATCATAATTTTTAATCGACCCGGACAAGCTTTGCGCATACCACTCTTGGGCATCCTTGTTTAATGCCACTTGCGCATAGAGGTTGCGTGCTGTTTTCAGTCCAGGTTGTTCATTTCTGACAATTTGAGCTAACTCCATTGCAAATTCATCTAAATATTGGGTTTTGAGTTTAGTCCAACGCTGGAACTGTTTTTTATCCGCTCTGATTTTAGTCACACTTTGCGCCAATCCCCATTTTTTATAGTATTTATGGGCAAATTTACTATCATCTTCAAAATCTGATAGCGTTACATCATCATGAAATAATACCCCGTCAATATAGACCGATTTCGCCAAATCTTCATACACTTCTTGAATGACTTTTCGTGCTTTTGGTGAAAATGGGGAGAGTCTTGGATAGCCCATATTGAGATGAGTCGGATCAACTTGCAATGTCACCACTGTATCGTTGGCAGCTGTATTGTTTTTCGGTAACTGCCATGCCATTATCGGCATCCACGCATAGACACGCTTTACTTGCGTACGCGTTGAAATTTGCCAAGAAACTCGATTAAACAAATCAGCACGCATGGGTATATTTCGGTTTGGAAAATAGACATAGTCCGCTGCACCATTGGCATCGGGATCGGCAAAAGCCTGCAAATACACCGTATTGACTCCCAATCTTTTTATCCGCTCAAGCAAATCACCCAGATTTTTTTCCTGCTGGGCAGGGTCAGGATCATAAATGTAGTCCAAATCAACATGAGCCGCTTTAGTCGTACGAGCATCGTCAGTGAAATTAGCATTTCGCACCCACATGTTTAGTTCTAAATCTTTAAGGGTCATCTTGTTCTCAACCAATATACGTCGCATCCCCCACAAAGGGGTAAGACGTGTATTGCTACCGTCATCCAATGTTAAGCCGACTGGCATACCTAAGCGCTCAGCGATTTTACGTGCTTCTTTATTGTAATGCCCATACGGCCACACGATGACACGAGGCTTTTGCCCTGTATACTGTTTTAAAAAAGTATTATTTTCCAATAAGTCCTTATGGATACGTTGCTCATAACTTTTTTCATCTTCATACCTCTGTTTATCACTCAACCATTGGCGCGTTCTTACTGCCGGCTGCATATTGCCTTGCGGATTGCCAGCTATACCTTTATGTAAAAAATAACTGTGGCTTGCAATCTCGACAAGACTACTTCCGACCATTTCTTTGATCTCTTTTTGACTTAAAAATTTACTACGTTCAATCATATTCCCATTGAAATCTGCTTTTTCTTTGGCCTTTAACCAACTGCCAACCAATGCAATAACAGAAGGAATTTTATATTTTTTGAGTATTGGATAAGCGTTGGCATAAACAGAACTGTACCCATCATCAAACGTAATCAAAACGGCTTTCTTGGGCAACGCCTTTCCGTTTTTTCGATACGTTAAAATATCATCTACACTGATAAAGTGATACCCGTTATCCATTAACCAATGCATCTGCTGATCAAAATTTGACGGAGTTACCGCATAGGTTGAATCCAACGTTTCACTTTTATCGGCGATTTCGTGATAGCTTAGGATGGTAAATTCATTTGGATTTTGATCTCTACTGCACACATTAGGCAAGTCATTTGCCATACCATAACTGCTAGCAATACCTATCAATACCAAAATGAATTTTAATACTGGCTTGAAGATGTTATACCCGTCTTTCACTGTTATTGATAGAATCATAATCAGAGTACTTTATTTAAATTTTAATAAAATATTATACATTAGGTCCTCTAAATATACCCTCGTATTCTATTCTTGGATTTTTTTAAAGAGCGTTAAAATACAATTTCATTACGCCAGATTTAATTATTACACGAGAAACCGCCGCACCGATTTAGAAATAATAACACTGTATAGGGAAAATAGGGAATGAAGATCCCCCGAGGGGGAATGAAGATTAGAGTACGCTGTAGGTAATCGTATGCGTTGTATCATTTAGGACTAAATTATAGCTACTCGCTAAATCACTTAACACAAATGCCGTTTGAGAGATACTCCCATTTGCAGCAATTCCATCATATACTACCAAGGTACTAGTGCCACCTGAAGCAACATTAAAGACACCACTGCCACTGTCAAACCATCCGCTTACCAGAGCGTATTGATCATCTCCGATCGTTCCGTTGCTGTTCAACGATCCCAATGTCATCGTTGCATCAAGCTGCACCGTTACCGAATCTCCACTGGAGAGATTGCTTAGAGTGATTCGATCGGCACCGTTAGCAAACGTAAAGCTATCACCGTCATCCAAGCCACCGGAAGCATTAAGATCATGATATACGACTGCCGTCGAATCCCCTTGATGGAAAATAACCGTATCATCGCCGCCTCCTCCTTCGACATCATCGGCTCCTGCGCCGCCGGTAATCGTATCGTTGAATGAACTCCCTTCGATCCAGTTATCACCGCTCGTGCCTTTTAGCGTGCTGTCCACTTGGCTGAGGAAATTGATGATGCTGTAATTAGCACTATACGCGCTTAGATCGATTAAAGAGGTTGCACCGTTACCGATCGCGTATCCTGCGTTACCTGCTTCAAACATAGGAGCGACATTCCCTGCTGTATCGGTAAAGGTCGGATTGGCTTCGTTGGATACGAGAATATAGTCACTTGTCGTAAACGTATTCGCACCCGTATCGATCGTCAGTGCAGCCGTCCCGACGACGCCCATAGCGCTGATCTCAAAAGCCGTCCCGAGAGATCCGCCGGTACCGATGTACATATTGGTCGTCGCCGCCCCCAGCGTGGTGCTCGCGATATTCTCGTTCGCGAACAACGTGAAGGTATGATTGTCGACAAATTGGACACCGTTGATCTCCGGTCCGATTTTATCGACGACCTGCACGACATTGGCTCCGGCACTTGTTCCGAGGGTAACCCCTGTTTTTCCATTCAAAATGATCCATGAATCATCGTTGTTTGAATCTTTCTGATAGACGGCTAAACTATCGACAGTTCCATCACTGATTCCATCAAGACTATCGTATCCTACCCCTACGATATCATAATCCAAGAGGCGGGTATTCAAATAAGCAACCGCATCTTGATAATTATTTGCGTTGATCACAATAGTGTTATTGCTTCCATCTTTAAAGGTGATGATACCGCTTGCAATCGTATAGGAAGCAACGGTGATACCTCCGATGATACCCGCACTGACGACGGTTCCATCGCTTGCCATATTGACCACACCGTATCCCAGCACATCGTGATCCGTCGCTGTTGCGCTCGCCGTATCAAAATAATAGACGGTATCCGGCGACCACGCAGATGAGTTTCCACCTCTGTTTGCCGCCACCATGACCGTATCTTGAACCGATATCATTTCACCCAAATAGATGGCATCATTGCCCCACTGCGAGTGGATCGTATCGGCCCCTTCGCCGCCGATAATGTACTCCTGGCTATTGGTACCGGTGATGCTGTCATCGCCGGTGCTGCCAAACACCACCATATTGTTATAGCTCGCCTGTAACGCCGATAAATCGACCGTACTGGCATCATTGCTACCGGCGACGGAAACATTTGCAACGGATTGGTTGCCGTAAAGATCACTAATAGCCCCCGCTTGCGTCACCATCAGGATGTAATCACTGGATGTTGTCGTTAGGACATTTTCAAACGTAACCGTAATCGTCGCCCCACTGACTATAATTGTTTTTGGTATCAGCGGTGTTACACCATTGAGAAGAGGGGTGACTTTGTTGGCATCGAGCAATAAGATATCTTCGTTGAATGTCACCGACACCGTCGTATTGCTTCCTGGGATGAACGAGGCATCAACCAACGTCGGTGCAATTTCATCCGTCACATTGGTCACACTCACTGCGATAGCCTGCGTATCGACGTTAATGCCGTCGGATACCTGTACCGTCACATCGTAGATGTTGTCGCCGCCCGCATCGGTCGGTGCCTCGTAGTTCGGTGCCGCCATAAAGGTCAATGCACCCGTACTCGCATCAATCACAAACTTTTGCGCATCCGCCCCTCCGCTGATGCTGTAGCTCTGGGTCGCACCGGCATCCGCATCCGTTGCCGTCACCATCGTCACCGCTGTGCTGTTCTCCGCCACATTGACCGTAGCCGTATCCCCTCCTCCATCGCTTGTGATCACCGGAAGCTCGTTCGTACTGGCAGCAGTAACATTTACCGCGATTGCCTGGGTGTCAATGTTAGTGCCGTCCGATACCTGTACCGTCACATCGTAGACGTTGTCGCCCCCCGCATCGGTCGGTGCATTGAAGTCTGGTGACGTCACAAACGTTAGCACACCCGTGCTCGCATCGATAGCAAACTTCGCCGAATCCGCCCCTCCGCTGATACTGTAGGTCAACACCGTACCAGCTTCCTGATCTGTTGCCGTAACCGTCGTCAGTACCGTCGCATTCTCCGGTATGATGATCGAGGCAATCTCTCCGCCACCATTGCTCGTGATCACCGGCGCTTCATTCACGTTCATTACGTTGACCTGAATAAATTTACTGCTGGAGTAAGTGCCATCCGACACCTGTGCTAATACGAAATAAGTATTACCCTGATATCCGGTCGGCGCCTCGAAGTCCGGGGCTACCTTGAACGACAGTGCACCGGTATTGGGGTCGATCGTAAACTTCGCTCCGTCTAAATCATTTGTGAGACTGTAGGTCAACACCGAACCCACATCCGCGTCACTCGCGCTCAGCGTCGTCACCGCCGTCGTGTTCTCTGCTATCGAATAAATGGTTCCGCTCGTGATCACCGGTGTGTTGTCATTCACATTGGTCACACTCACTGCGATAGCCTGCGTATCGACGTTAATGCCGTCGGATACCTGTACCGTCACATCGTAGATGTTGTCGCCGCCCGCATCGGTCGGTGCCTCGTAGTTTGGCGCCGCCACAAAGGTCAATGCACCCGTACTCGCATCAATCACAAACTTTTGCGCATCCGCCCCTCCGCTGATGCTGTAGCTCTGGGTCGCACCGGCATCCGCATCCGTTGCCGTCACCATCGTCACCGCTGTGCTG
>Ga0265297_10007956_pt1 | contig 14401 bp, 13 predicted proteins | sample Munlanlwell13791_FD_192502 | JGI IMG/M metagenome (GOLD analysis project Ga0265297, IMG submission 192502) | Leachate microbial communities from a municipal landfill in Southern Ontario, Canada - Leachate well 137-91 | ecosystem: Engineered > Solid waste > Landfill > Unclassified | place... | reverse complement strand
GTGCCATTCCTGCGGCGCTTGCACCTAATACCAATGCTTTGGCGATATCGAGTCCATGGCGGATGCCACCAGTCGCAATGATGGGGAGCTCCCAGTTCGTTGCTTTTCCGACGTCCAGGATACAGGTTGGGGTCGGTATCCCCCAGTCCCAGAAGGTCTGACCCGCCCGCATGTTGGGGGTGTCTCCTTTGAGTTTTGCCCGGTAGTATTCCACCGCGGAAAATGAGGTGCCGCCAGCACCTCCGACGTCGATTCCGCAGATCTTCGTCTTTTTCAGTTGATGGGCGATCTTTCCAGAGATGCCTGCGCCGCTCTCTTTGATAATGACGGGGCGGCTAAACTCTCGTGAGAGCATGTCGATGGTGGCTAGGCATCCTTTTGCGTGTGCCTCTCCTTCTGGTTGTATCGCTTCTTGTAAGAAATTGAGACAGACCGCAAGCACGTCTGCATCTATCATGGTAATCATCTTTTCTGCGTTCTCAAGGATCTGTTTCTTGTCCCAAAGTACCATTTGTGATGCGCCGATGTTTGCGATCTTCAACGGGATGTCGTACTGTTTGATGATGCTGTAGGTTTCTGCGAGTTTCTGGTTTTCGAGGGCAGCGCGTTGGGAGCCGACCCCCATACCGATTTGGAAGGTTGATGCGACGGCAGCAAGATGTTCGTTGATCTTTTTTCCTTCGGAATACCCACCGGTCATACCTGAAATGATGAGTGGCGCACAAAGTTTCTTGTCAAACAGTCGGGTTGAAAGGTCGATATCATTTTCATTAATCTCTGGGAGTGCGTTGTGTATCAGATGGACGTCGTCCCAGTAGTTATAATGAGCAGAAACATTTTCTTTTAAGGAAATCTGCACGTGTTCCCGTTTCCTTTCCTCCGTTTGGTTCATGGTTCATCTCCGTATACAATGGTGGATCGGACCTTCTTCCCCTTTAAGATATCATGTAACCGGTTATGTATATTACCATTCAATAAAACCGTGTCTGTTCCTGTTTTCGCTATCTGTTTTATGGTATGAATTTTTCCCTTCATGCCTTCCGTTACATCCGCGTGTAGGTCAAGTGAGGTGGTGAGTGTTTCCAACTCCGGTATTGTGGTGTTCTCAAAGAAGGTGGCATGCTTTGTGGTCTTTGGGTTGGCGGAGTACAACCCATCTTCATCCAGGACGAAAATCACTTTTTCTGGCTGAAACTCAGCTGCGAGCAGCTGCATGAGCAGGTCTCCTGAGCAGATAGAAAAACCAAGCTGGTTATCCAGGACGACATCCCCAAAACTAACAGGTATGAACCCTAATGCAAGGTATTTTTTGAACATGTTATAATCGATTCGTGCGAGCGCATGATTCGACAGCGACAGGAGTGCGTGCGGAGGGAGGGACACCGCGGGGAGTCCATGATTCTGCAGGGAGGTGAGGACCAGAGTGTTCAGCCGCTGGACCATGGTATGGGTGAGAGAAAAACCCTCTAGTTGTTTTTTTTGTTTGAAACCCTCATTTAATTTATATTGTTTTGCAAGGATATGACCGAAGGAGCCTGCACCATGAATGATGATGACTTGTTTGTTCGCTTTTTTTATTTCAGCAGCGAGTCTGTCCATGGTTTCTTGCTTGAAACAACATTTCTTTGCTTTGTTAGTGATAACACTCCCGCCGAGTTTAATGAGAAACATATGCTACCTACATGAGACTGGCTATAAAAAAGGATTTTGATAACGCTCTGATAGCATGAATCACTTAATAACCAAGTTAGTCTTTTCTCCGTAAGAACGGTAGCTTGTCTTTATTTTGTTCTTGGATGAGCCACAGGGAGATTGGCATGGCTGAAGTAGAGGACCGCATGGTGCTTTGGGACCATTCCTTAATCTCCTGTTCTGGAGTGTTGGTCCTGCAGTTCTCACAGACAAAAAATTTATCATCAAAGACCAAACCACTTTGATGTTCTTGGAGATGGAATTTTTGTTTACACATCTCACACATTTTTTCTGAAATAGGCACTCCTCCTAAACCACTTTCATGTTTCGAATTGTGATCATATTTCATTATGTGGTTTATATATAAAACTTTTGTGGATGAAAGACGAAAAAAGAAGAGAGGGATGGGATGCAGAGGCAACAGGAAAGTGGCAGAAATGCCAGCAACTGTGGCTGGCATGTCCTCCGTAACTCAAGGTCAATTAATTAGAGAAAAGCATTTCTCACTTATAAATCTCGAGTAGGGGTGGATGAAAGTATTCAGCGGCGTTCCCTAACAAAGAAAATTCTGAGAAAGCGAATCAATTTATACACATTCAACATCTATCACTTCCTAGGAAGAAACCATCCATGACAACAAGCCTTCGAGCAACAGTGCAAGAACTGACCCCCTCGCTAATTGAGACACTCCGAGTTGTCTTTTGGCAGAACGTTTATGCGACCAAGGCGATCGAACAGACCCTCAAACTCCATTCGGACTGGGTGGACAGCAAACGCGCAATCTTTTCAGAAACACTCTATGACCTCGTCCGATGGTGGAGACCACTCTGGTATATCATTGATAAGGAGCCATCAGCAGATGAAGAAGACCTGCAGACACTCATCACCCTCTACCTGTTTTCAAAAAAAGGAGACATTTCCGCGCTTCAGAAGAAAAAAGGTTTCAATGCACCGCAACTGTTCCAACGTATACAAACCACGAAGAACTCAAGAGCACTACGCGAGTCAGTCCCAGATTGGTTGGACGCACAAGGGAAAAAAGAACTCGGTGCACGATGGGACTCCGTGCTTGCTTCGCTAAATAAAATACCAAAGCTGGTCATCAGAGTAAACACCCTGAAGATCACAGCAAAGGACTTGCTTATGATTCTGCGGAAAGAAGGAGCGGAAGCAGAACCAATCGATGGACACACAGACGCACTACGTATGAAAGAGAAAATCAATGTCTTCAAACTCTCCAGTTTCAGCACCGGGCTCTTTGAGGTTCAGGATGCGGCCTCGCAGCTCGTCAGCAGGATCCTGAACCCCCGACCAGGAATGCGAATCATCGATGCTTGCGCAGGAGAAGGAAGTAAAACGCTTCATCTCGCAGCGTTGCTCGAAAACAAAGGAAAGATCATCGCCATGGACACCCAAGCATGGCGGTTACGAGAATTACAAAAACGAGCCGCAAAGGCAGGAGCAGACACGATTGAAACACGACTCATTACCTCCTCGAAAGTCTACAAACGGATAAAAGAAACCGCGGATCGACTGCTCCTGGACGTCCCCTGTTCCGGTCTGGGGACGCTGCGAAGAAACCCGGACATCAAATGGAAACTCACCGCAGAGGATCTCGAACGCCTCAGAGACATACAACAAGATCTCCTCGAAAATTACTGTACACTCCTCAAACCCCAAGGCACGATGGTGTACTCCGTCTGCAGCATCCTCCCTTCAGAAGGAGAAACACAGATCCAACGATTCCTCAGAACTCATGATGATTTTCACCTCTTGGAAGAAAAGCGAACCTGGCCAGATACGGACGATACCGACGGGTTTTATATCGCACTGCTCCAACGCATCTCCTAACATCACATTCAAAACCATATAAAGGGAAAAAGAAATACCTCCCACCACGAAAAAAGACAGGAGGAATTCTCAGATGAAGATACTCTGCTGGAACGTCAACGGCATCAGAGCGGTAGATAAAAAAGGCTTCTTCCCCTGGTTTTTGAAGGAAGGACCGGACATCATTTGTCTCCAAGAGATAAAGGCAACACCAGAGCAGCTCCCGCCTCATCTCAGAAACATCCCCAACTACCATCTCTTCTGGAACCCCGCGGAAAGAAAAGGCTACAGCGGCGTGGCAACATTCACCAAACAAAAACCATTGAGCGTCATAACCGGGTTTGGCAGAGAAGAGTTCGACAGCGAAGGACGCATCCTGATTACCACTTATCCCTCCTTTACCTTATTCAATATCTACTTCCCAAACGGAAAGAAAAACAAGGAACGACTCCAATACAAACTCGATTTCTACGACGAGTTCCTCAGCTATGCAGACACCTTGAAAACAAAAAAACATAACATCATCGTCTGCGGTGACTTCAACACCGCCCATAAAGAAATCGACCTCGCACGACCAAAGGAAAACGAGCACATCTCAGGGTTCCTCCCCATCGAGCGAGCATGGATTGACACCTTCATCGACCATGGGTACGTTGACAGCTTCCGCCGATTCCATCCAGAGCCAAACCAGTACTCCTGGTGGGACTTGAAAACCGGTGCACGAGCGCGCAACGTCGGCTGGAGAATCGATTATTTCTTCGTCAACAAAGAGTTCCTCCCAAAAGTGACAAACGCGTTCATCCGTCAGGACGTCTTGGGATCGGACCATTGCCCAGTCGGTATCGAAATCACTGTATAAAAAAGGAGAGAATGCCATGAAGGAATCACTTGAATATATCTACAAAGAACAAAAAGAAATCACCCTCTATGGGGGCATCGCTGCGCTGCTTGGCTGGGATCAGATGACCTACATGCCACCAAAAGGAAGCGAAGCACGAGCAGAACAACTCGCCCTCATCTCACGACTCGCACATGAACGCGTGACCTCAGAAACACTCTACACCCATCTGAAAAAACTCCATGATGTCGAACATACGCTGACAGACAAAGACCGTCTCCTCGTCATCAAGTTACTCCGTGATGTGGAAAAAGCACGAAAACTCCCCGCGGAGTTCGTTGAAAAAATGGCAAAAACTACCTCGATAGCGTACAGTGTCTGGCAGAAAGCACGTGAAAAAAATACTTTTTCCTTATTCCAACCACATCTAGAAAAGATCGTTGAGCTTGAAAAACAATACTGTGATTACATCAGATTGCCGGGTCACCCCTACAATACCTTACTTGATGATTATGAAGAAGGCATGACTGTTGATGTCCTACAAAAAGAATTCACCATCCTACGAAAACAACTCGTTGAGCTCCTCCAGACCATCACTACAACAACCAGGTATCATAATCAACAATCAATCACGATGAAATTATCCCCTAACCATCAACAAGAGCTTTGCCGCATCCTCCTGACCCATATGAACCTCCCCTTTGACCGATCACGCATCGACGTCTCCACCCATCCCTTCACCACCGCGATGGGAGACGATGACGTACGGTTAACAACCAACTACGAACGAGCAGGATTCCTGTCATCGTTCTTCTCCACGGCACATGAGGCAGGCCATGCCCTGTACGAACTCGGGATGCTGAAAGGAGAATACAAAGACACCATCCTCTCCGCAGCTCCATCCCTAGGCATCCATGAATCACAATCCCGGTTCTGGGAGAACCAAATCGCACGAAGCAAACCATTTTGGATCTATTTTTCACCAATATTCCAAAAAATCGCCCCAGACCTATGTAACACGATGAACAGGGAGACCTGGTATCAGGCAGTCAATCAAGCCAGACCCACGTTCATCCGAGTGGAAGCTGATGAGCTGACCTATTGTCTCCATGTAATCCTCCGCTTTGAACTGGAACTAGCGCTCCTCGAAGATAAAATCACGGTAGCGGAACTTCCAACATGTTGGAACCAGAAAGTCACCGAGTTCTTAGGTATCACCCCAAAAAACGATCAGGAAGGAGTCCTGCAGGACATGCACTGGAGCGGGGGTGACTTCGGGTATTTTCCCACCTATGCAATCGGAACCATCTATGCATCACAGCTCTTCAGACAATTCAGAAAAGAACACCCGACAGCACTTGATGAAATCCAAAAAGGAACGTTTACCACTATCTCCCAATGGCTCTCTGACCATGTCTACCAATATGGTTCCTTAATGACAGCAGAGGAAATCATTCGGAATAGCTGTGGTGAAGGGTTAAATTCTAAAGTCTTCGTTGCATATCTAAAAGAGAAATATTATCCTCTTTACGAGGTATAAAGAGGTGCTGCACTTGGCAACCTTAGTATTAGTCAGACATGGGCAATCACAATGGAACCTTGAAAACCGATTCACCGGTTGGGTGGATGTCCCGCTCTCTGTAAAAGGAAGGGATGAGGCGACCTCCGCGGGAAAGAAACTAAAAGACATGCGATTTGATACGATGTACGTCTCCCATCTCATGAGAGCGATCCAAACCCTGCATTACATCTTGCTAGAACTGTCAGATAAACGCATCCCAATTCTGTATCACGAAGAAAAACGAATCCACGCATGGGAGCATTACACCGGGAATCGAAAGAAGGAGATCCCTGTCTACCAATCCGTGGAATTAGCTGAACGGTACTATGGTGACCTCCAAGGTCTTAACAAAGCGGAGACCATGAAGAAATACGGGGACGCGCAGGTCCATCTCTGGCGACGCAGCTACGACATCAACCCACCTCACGGGGAAAGCCTCAAAGACACCTGTGAACGCACCATCCCTTATTACAAAAAAAATATTTTACCAGAGCTGCAGGCAGGTAAAAACTTGCTCATCGTCGCTCATGGCAATAGCCTTCGATCAATCACGAAGTATGTCGAAACCATCTCCGATGAGGAGATCCCAAAGGTTGAGATTCCTACCGGGGTGCCTATCGTCTATACCTTTGACTCCTATATGAAACTACAAAAAAAGGTGCTTCTCCAATAGGATAAAACCTATATACCTGTTTTTAATCACGGTTATCGTATAAAATAGTAAGTCTGAAGAGGAAAGACATGAGAGAACAACGGTTTAAATGTCCGAAGTGCGAGCAAATCGCCACCTTCTACGGTAACCCAGGGGAAACCAAAGTGGTGACCTGTGCAGCGTGCAACATGAAAGGACGGATTACAATCGCAGAGGAGAGCCAAGATGATGACGTTACCATTGAAGTATCTCATCTGAAAAAAGTGTATGGTGACTTGATTGCCGTTGATGACATTTCCTTTACGGTAAAAAAAGGAGAGATTTTTGCATTCCTTGGCCCAAACGGAGCCGGTAAGACAACTACCGTCGAGATGATCGAATCGATTCGAACACCAACAAAAGGATCCATCAAACTCCTCGGCTCTGATATAAAAACAGGGTTCAATACCGTCAAAGAACGCATTAGCATCCTTCCCCAGGAGTTTCATTCCTTCGAGCGATTCACCGTTCGTGAGACGCTGACGTACTTCTCAAAACTCTACAAAAAACGAGCTGACATTGACGAAATCATCAATGCAATGGACCTACAATCTCATGAGAAGAAACTGTACCGGAACCTGTCAGGGGGGCTGAAACAACGCGTCGGTGTCGCACTCTCCTTAGTAAATGACCCAGAGATCGTCTTCCTTGATGAGCCGACAACAGGTCTGGATCCGAAAGCACGCCGGGAGGTCTGGCAGGTGATTGCCAATCTACGGAACAAAGGCAAAACCGTCTTCCTCACCACGCATTATATGGAGGAAGCTGAGCATCTTGCAGATCATATCGCAATCATTCATAAAGGAAAAATCATCGCAGAAGGGTCCTTGCAAGAGTTAATCAGTAAGTACGGTGAGAAAACGACACTCTACATCAAGAACTGCCGGTCAGACGAGGCGAAACAACACCTGGAGGAGAGAGGATTCGAGGTGCATTCCAGTGGCAATGGAGACATCACTGTGAAAATCGATTATAAGGAAAAAGTCCTTGAGGTCCTCTCAGAGCTCCGACATGAATGCATCGAATATGATGGGGTGGACATCAGAGGCTCCAATCTTGAGGAAGTGTTCCTCCGGTTAACCGGAGCACGACTTACAGAGGAGGTTGAAACATGAACCTGAAAATCGTTGGGCTTGATTTTATCTATAGCGTCCGCAGCTGGGCACGCAGCAGAGGTACGGTGTTTTGGTCGCTGTTGTTCCCAGTGATGCTGATCCTTCTGTTCGGTGCTATCTTCTCAGGTATGGGTGACGGGAAATATACTCTGTATGTGCAGGATCTTGATGATACCGATATGTCCCAGGGGTTTGTCGATGTGCTGAACAAAACAGGGATTCTGAACATAAAGAACGTAACGACAGATGAAGAAATCACCGATTATATCAAAGAAAATAACGTTAAAAACCTCATTGTCATCCCACAAAACTATAAAAATACCATCATGAGTTCGTATGTTGACCCTTCCATCACCGTGAACCTTACGTATTATTTCGACCCGACAGAGCAACAGACCAACCAGGTGCTTCGCAGTGTCATCTCAAGCGTACTGCAAGGGTTGAACATGCAGATCTCCCAGGGGAGGACCATCGTGGGACTCCGGGAGGAAAGCACGGTTACGGAGGATTTCGGGTTCATCGATTTCTTCATCCCAGGGATGATCGGCTTTACCATCATGCAGCAGAGCATCTACGGCAGCATTGAACGGAACACGAAGTTCAGGAAAGACGGAATTTTACGAAAATTACTGACGACGCCGATCACTCGGTCCGAATGGATCCTTGCCAAGATGTTGTTCATGCTGTTCTTAGCGTTTATCTCAACATCGGTAGCAATCGGGGTTGGAGTCCTTGCCTTTGGAATCAAGGTCAACATCAACCTGCTTACCATCGTCATCATTATCGCCACAAGTTTTCTGTTCTCAGGCATCGGGATGATCATCGGCCGGTTCGTCAAAGAAGAAGAGACAGCGGATATGGCTGCTGGGGCAATCAGTTTCCCTATGATGTTTCTTGCAGGCACCTTTTTTGCGGTGGATGCGATGCCGTCTCTCATCCAGGTGATCGCCCATGCGCTCCCCTTGTTTTATGTTAACGAAGGGTTGCGGAACGCGATGATCTACATGAACCAGACAGAGGCATTGATAAACGCAGGTATCGTCCTTATTTTTGCTGCAGTCTTCTTCATCGCAGGGACTCTTTTAACGAAATGGAAGGAAGAATAATCAGACTGGATTCGAGAAATCCGTATTTTTGAAGAAAGAAAAATCAAGATTTCTCCAGTCGTTGAAATCTCCCCGCCCATGGGAACCATCAGAAAAATTCATGAAAGAATAGGTGTACATGTAGTTTAGAATGCTCCTATACGAAAGGAACATCCAGAATTCCTTGTAGTAAGGTTTGAGTGTATTATGGTTATCAATGCCGTTATATTTCGCCACAATGAGACCAAAGGTATGCCCCATCTCGTGCATCGAAGCTGCTATGGCAAGCCAACTACGGGTTGACGATGGATGATTCTCTTCTAAGATCTGTGCCCCAATGATGAATGCATTCAAATGATTCCATCCCATGATCGCAAATCCGGCACTTGGAGAGTAATCGCAGATGATTCCGTAATGAAAGATCTGCTGTCGCGGGTTGTTCAGATCATTATGGAGGAAATACTCCCAATACAAGTTAATAATCTCTGCATACGAGACGAAGGATTGAGCAGGGAGTTCTTCTCCCCCACCAAGCTCCCCGGTGTCAATATGTAGAGTAATGTCCTGCCGGGCGAACGCATCGATCATCTGTGAAATATCCTCTATATCGGGTTTGTTTGTCGCACCCTCTTGCAGAGATTGTGTCCAATCGAACTCGAGAAACGCATCCCGATAGAAAGGATCTGATCCATACGCATCCATGTAACATTCCTCAATATTACTCAGGGAATCATTATCTGGGTCAAGATGTCTATGATCATCAAATATACTGGGGTTGTACCCCCATTTTATTTCCCACCAGTCAGGTGCTCCATCGCTGTCGGTGTCAAGATCAGTAAAAAGTATCTGCGCAGACCATGGATCAGTATAGGTTGGTTTTTTGAATGTTTCCTCCAGATCCCAGTCCGGTCCGATTTCCGGCATGGGAAACGTCAGCCATGGACGATAGGTAACCTCACGAGGATTCCAGGTTCCTCGATCTGCCCGGAAAAGACCATTATACGCTGGTCCGCTTCTTGCTCCCCACCAGTTGTACCTGGCATCAATCACTGATGCTTTCTCATAGAGACCATAGTTCTCATTAGCAAAGAGGTTGCTCCAAGAGATAGTACACGCGCTGTTTTCCGCATGGAGTCCGTACCGCTGATTTTTTGTGAAAATACAGTCCGTAAGCAGGATACTCGATGAAGATTCTTTGATTTTGCAGGAGAAATGGGTGTTGAGAGAAAAAATGCATGACTGGATGAAACAGGCTGATGAATTGACAAGATTCACGCCAACACCATTGTGCACGAGATACGAATTATCAATGGTGATGTTCTGACAATCCACGAAAAATATGCCTCCTTCATTATCATCGTTATCGCGGGCAGCTGACTTAGATATGTTTATATGCGAGCACCGTTCACAAAGAAATCCGATACCGTTGGTATCCGCGTACGAATGGGTGATGGTAACGTAAGAAGTACCAGAGAGATAGACACCGGCACCATTATGATAGAAGAGACATTGATCAATCGTGATAAAAATTGATGAGGAACAAGAGATACCGAACCCATTCGTATGTAACCGGCACGATGCGATGATGGTGCCGCCGCTCTCGTGAACAGAGATCCCAGCGCGTGTCCGATAAATGGAACATTCACTGATTGTCGTGGTATTTGCATTAATCGTGACCCCAGCATCTGTTTGATAGCCCCCAGAGTTCCGTATTGTGAAGCCTTGAAGATGGACATTCTCACATGCGATGGTTATTACAGAGCCAGAGTTCTGTCCATCGATTATAGTGGTGTCTTGTTGTTGTCCTAATAGAGATATGGATTTATTGATGAAAAGGTTCTCTGAATAGAATCCGCTGAATACATAGATGAGGTCTCCATGCATGGCATGCTGGATGCCGTTACTGATATGTTGGTACGGGTAATTAGCCGAACCATTCCACGGTCCCTGGGTATTGTTGTCATCGACATAAATCGTGTTTTTCGGTAATAAGGATATATCCTCTATCGACAGTGTTGGTTCAGGGACGACTACCGGCATTAAGGACACAAGAAGAAAAACAAGTAATACCAGGGGTAACGAGTATCGTTTCATGAGAAATCCCTTTGCAGTGACATCTCTCGTTCCCCTACATAAATGTATTGATATAACTATATTAATTATAGGATTTTTAAAAAGAAAAAAGTAAAAAAAGTGAGTTTTATCCTGATAAACTCTTCGTCCCTATCAAAGTCTTTGAATCCATCACGCCTTGAATCGACCGAATCTTGTTAATCACGATACCCCCGATAGAGTCGATATCCGATGCCTCAATTTTTACAAGGATGTCGAATTCCCCAAACAGAGGATGGACCTCAATAATCTCTGAGATTTGGGTGAGCTTCTCATACACCGTTTTTTCGTGGAGAGGGCTTATACTTAACAACGCAAATCCGATTGCCATGAGACAGGAAATAGTCTCACACCATCTTATAGTTTTCTTTTCCAAGATTTAAGAAGAGAAATCCTTATGAGCATCATAAGTAATTCTTCGTCATTCAATATACCTTTCATGGAGAACGACTATGGATGTGAAAGAAGCGATTCAAACCAGACGGGCGTACCGCTCCTTAGACCCGGTGGAAATCACGCAGGAGCTAATAAACGACCTTGCCTTGCACGCTCAACTCTCTGCATCGTGTAATAACAATCAACCATGGAGATTCGTGTTCGTCTATGAACCAGAGATGCTGAAGAACATGCATGAGGCGCTCTCGAAAGGAAACGAATGGGTTCATGATGCATCCATGATTATTGTGGTTCTGAGCAAGAAAGACTATGATTGTCTCATCAGGGATCGAGTGTACCATCAGTTTGATACGGGGATGGCGACCGCGTTTCTCATTTTGCGAGCCACAGAGCTAGGGCTCGTCGCACATCCTATCGCAGGGTATAGCCCGAAAAAAACACGGGAGATCCTCGGAATCCCGGACGATCTCGAAGTTATCACCTTGGTAAATGTCGGAAAACACGCGACAACTATTCATCCCACTCTTACTGAAAAACAGGCAGCGATCGAAAAAAAGAGACCAGAACGCTTTCCCCTCGAGAAATTTATATTTCTCAATACATATTCAAACAAATGATGTCGACATTATATATACATTTGAGTTGGATGGGGACCAGTTGATGGTGCAGTTGGTTGTGCTTGTTTGATGAACGCCCGTATTTTTTGTTCGATGTCTTCAGCTTCCTTGTACAACGGTTGCGTGTCTATCTTTATTTCAGGCAGCATTCTATCGAGAGTTTCGACAAGCAAAGCTGCAGCACGAGAATCTGGAAACGAGGAATGAGCCTCAGCGAGGAGACAGAGGACATCCTGATTCAACCGTGCTCCCTCAAACAGCAAAACCCCCGTAATCCCGGTGATCATCCCTTCCTTGGTCTCTACAATGGAATATTTCTTGAGGATCTCCTTCATTTTCTGTGTCGTGGCAACCCCGTAGGTTGTTGGTTTTTTTGGATTAAGACCATGAGTTCCTTCAAGCGTAATAATATGACTGCATTTCTTTTTCTGCGCCCATGACAGAATCATGTTTGCGACCGGTTTGATGATATCAACTGCCGGCATGAACTCAGAGATAACTACAGCAAGTTGATCACATCCACCTGCTGATCCACAGATTTTTTTGCTCGCGTAGATTCTCACGGGCGGAGAAGGTGCCCCATTATGTATTACTGCAGCAGGCATGAAAAACCGGGAGCTGATGGTGCCAATCTCCTCTAGGTTCAATTGCTCGACAATGAAATGACCAGCAATCGAGCTGACTAACCCAACAGTGGGAAACGCCTCAATAAGGATTGAATTTGAAAGATCAACGTTCTTATATTCAATCAGTTGAATCTCTTCCTCCATGCTACTCACTTCCCTTGCATCCGATTACTTCTTTTTAATTATTGCGTTTTTAAAGATGGAAGATCGAATCCACATCCGTTTTAAGAAAGGAGAGGAGGCAACTCCGATAATCTCTGAATAGTGATATCCGCGGCGATGTTCAGACCAACAACCGTACAGCCGGCCGCTCGACCTGCTTTGACATCACTTTCTGTATCACCAATCAAGACGACAGTGGTGGGATGAACCCTGAGGTGCTTACATGCGGTAAAGACGATCTCCGGGTCTGGTTTTGCATTGACGACATCATCACTGGTGACAATCACCTCGAAACACTCCTCAATGCTGAATTTTCTGAGAATCTGACGCGCACAATCAGCCGGGGTATTTGTAATTATTGCTTTTCTGTAGGGCGCAAGCGATTTCAGGGTGTTTTGGGTATCAGGGTACATCCTGATAAAATCAAGATGATTCCCATAGGTGATATTGCAGAATCTGGCGACGTCGGGGTTTAAGTGTAATCGTTTAAGATTTGCTTTCAAGTCATGACCCCAATACGTTTTCCGAAACTCATCTCGGGTGATTTCCTGATGGTTGAATCTCCGTAACGCGTTGTTCAATGCTTTCCACCAGGAATCAAGGGAATCGACAAGGACTCCGTCCATGTCAAACAGAATCGCACTAGGTCTCAGTCTCATAATCCTCTGGAACAGGTGTAGCTTGCGTTCATACAAAAAGGTTTTCGCACCATCACGGTTTAAATAGAAAAAAATGAATAGGCTGTCTTGATGAAGGAACTTCAAATCACATCAGAGAGAAGACACCAGATGATTGATATCACCGATGAGATCCAACACGTCATTGAAAAGGAAAAAATCTCTGAAGGATTTGTCATCGTGTACGTCCCACATACGACCGCAGGTGTCACCATTAACGAAGGAGCGGACCCAAGCGTTCAACAAGATATTCTTTCGACATTACAAAAATTGATACCAGAAAACGCTTCCTATCGCCATTCCGAAGGAAATAGCGACGCCCACATCAAAGCAAGCCTTCTAGGTTCATCGGTCACGGTACTTATCACCGACGGAACCCTTGTTCTTGGAACCTGGCAACATATCTTTTTTTATGAAGGAGATGGGCCACGACGCCGGACGGTGTTTCTTTCCATAAATAAAAACAGATAACTATGAAAAGCCTTTGATTGCAGCAATGCATTCCGGACAGATTTTTTTCGGTTTTCCTTTGATATGAATATGTTTCATTTTTTCTTCTTCAAATTCACAACTACAGACAACACATTTTTCCATACTACCCCTTCTTGGCCTTAGCTTCCACCGCGGAAATCATCACAGGGCTCGTCTTGTCCCATCGGCCGAGCATGCTCAGCATGATCTGGTTGCAGGCAGATATCGACCGCTATCTTCTTCATTGGTTTCCCGCAGCAGGATGGCTTTTTATTCTTTTCAGATACAATTGTTTTTTTATTACAGGTTTGACACTGATAATATTCGACAGTCACACTGTTCACCTCAGACTTCACATAACGTTTTCCTATTTAAAAGTAGGTTTCTCGCAGTAACATAAAGTTTTGTGTTAGGACAGGACATATGACATCCCCTTGGTATATCATGGCAAGGTCCATGAGAAACAAGGGTGAAACGTATGTACATTTACAGAGGAGAAATTTACCTTGAGAAACAGCACATTCAACT
>Ga0265297_10007955_pt1 | contig 14403 bp, 12 predicted proteins | sample Munlanlwell13791_FD_192502 | JGI IMG/M metagenome (GOLD analysis project Ga0265297, IMG submission 192502) | Leachate microbial communities from a municipal landfill in Southern Ontario, Canada - Leachate well 137-91 | ecosystem: Engineered > Solid waste > Landfill > Unclassified | place... | reverse complement strand
AACACCCATATCCTGGGAACCGGATGTTTTAATTCCTTCTATCCCATTCGTATTTCCATTGGAAATTCCATTACTGTTAGCGTTTCCGTTACCTTTAAAATCATACACCTTTTCCCAATCGTAGTCTTTATGGGGCTGATCAAATACACCTAAGGCAAATAAAAACGCCTCTACCGACATTCCTATACCCAACATTTGTCCGGCTCCGGGAAGATGTAAAATCTTGAACATAGCTCCCACGATTACAACAGATGCACCGAGGCTATACGCAGCTCCCAGTTTTTGTTTAACTTCAGGAGTGTTCCACCATATATCAAATTTTGTTTGATGTCCAGACATATAAATTCATTTTAAAATCAATTAATAAGTTCAATTATTCACCATTGTATGAACGTACACAACGGAACCCAATATATGGGCGGCTTTCATTTTGATACTCGTATGTTTTTACGCCACATTGCAAATAATAGGCAATATCTTTCCAAGAACCACCTTTTATAACCTTGCGTTTCAATACATCAGGATCGCTGTTTTTTGCATCGTACTGGAAACTAGGGTTCATATCAGAAACCAGTGTACTACTGGAAGCGTTATAAGCCGAAGAAGTCCATTCAGCAACATTACCGGCCATATCATATAATCCGAAATCATTTGGTAAAAATGAAGCGACTTTCATAGTAGTAGCTCCTGTATCATCCGTATAACTTCCCCGCATTGGTTTAAAGTTAGCCAGAAAACAGCCTTTTTTATCGCGGACATAATTTCCACCCCAGGGGTACAAAGCCATCCGTCGACCTCCACGTGCCGCATACTCCCATTCAGCCTCAGTTGGCAATCGATAATCTTGTCCTCCAACAGTATTTGAATTATTAAAAAGTTGGGTTCTCCATTGGCAGAATGCCTGGCATTGCTCCCATGTTACACCAACAACAGGATAATTTGCAAATCCCGGATGTGAAAAATACATACGCATTTTGGGATCATTATATGAAAATTGAAAATCACGCAACCACATAATCGTGTCAGGATAAACGTTTACAATACGGGTTGAAATCAAATTTTTGCGTGTACTCAGTTTTCTTGTAATTGTTGTATCACGGATAATTCCGTTTTCGTCTACATAAGATGAATCTACGCGCGCTCTTGCACCTGCAGGATATGCACCTGTATTTACATTAAATTTATTATAAGGTAAAGCAGCCTGATCATAATTTATCCATTCATATTTATACTGCAATTTGTTTGGATCCATTTGCTTTTTACCACTTAAAGCATTATTTCCTTCGTAGTAGAGTTTATCTAATATCTGTTGAACTTCTTCATCTTTTGAGCTCCATGGAGATTTTGCTCTCCAATCCAAACGTGCAGTTTCAGGACTGGCATCATCAGTTTGATTTTTGAATTTCATCCGATACTCATCTCTTCCTGCCATTACTAATGAACGCAAAGCGATAGAGTCACGAACCCAATATACAAATTGTTTATACTTATCATTTGTAATTTCAGTTTCATCCATCCAGAATGCATCGACAGACACATTAATTGATTTATCGTTGATTGCTCCTACAGCTGACTGGTCGTTGGCCCCCATCATAAAGGAACCTCTTTTAATAAACACCATTCCATAAGGCTGAGCTTCATTAAAAGAAGATTTTGTACCTAGTCCTACTAATTCACCTGCTGGTTTGTTACAAGCAACAAACATAAAAGCCAATGCTATGATTGTCAGATTTTTTTTCATTCTTATTTGATTTTTTGAAATAAAAAACTGTTATATTTTTTTGTTTTTATTAATAATAACTTTCAATCAATTATTAAAGCAATCGTATACTTTTAAATTTACTCGTTCTTTTTTGAAATATATATTCGAAATTGTATCCAAGAACAAATTCATGTGAACCGGAGCTCACCGTAATAATTTGAGAAGTTGGAAGATCATACGAATACCCGATTGACATTCCACCTGCTATATTTATTCCAGCCAAAAATACAACGGCGTCCTGAATCCTGTAAGACAAACCACCCCAGTATTTATTGTCATATTCCAACCTTGCTGTAGCATCTAATTGCAGCGAACTAAAATCAGTTTTCAGCAAAGTACTCGGTTTAAACACGAACTTTGGATCCGGTAAAACCCAGTTATATCCTCCGGTGAAATAGAGTGTGCCAACCAATTTAAAATCATAACTATCACCCCAGTTAACCGTTGGACTGTTCAAATGCGAATAAGACAATCCGGCGTAATACGCTGTAGTAGAATAAAACATTCCGACATTCATATCAAAACCAATACCTGAAACGTCAGTTTTGGGAATTAAAGGGTCAGTTTGATTATGATAATCGTCCGCTGGAATTGAATCCTTCGATCCTTTAAAACCGACACTTGCAAATCCGATATCTGCTCCAAAACTCAGTACTCCTCCTGCAATATATTTTTTGTAAGCATACTGCAAATGAGCCGTTTGATTTGTAAACAGACCCACATTCTCGTTCAAGAACCGGAACCCGATGCCATGATGACTATTCTCAATCTTTAATGGCGAATTAATACTAAAAATAGTTGTTTGACCGGCATTGGGCATTCCTACCCACTGAATTCGATGTTGGCCTGTAATTTGAATCATATCTCCTTCACCTACCGCCGCAGGATTAAATGCAGAATTATGAAACATATACTGACTTAATTGCGCATCAAACTGAGAAAAAACCGGCCATAAGCAAACAAGTAAAAACAGTAAACTTAGAACAACTTTTCTCATAGATTTTCCCGAAATAATTTTCCTCAAGACTAATGCACATAAACTAACCAGTTAAATGTGCCATTAATCAAACTACAAAACAGCGAAAAAATTGTACAGACTGATTCTTTTATAGATATTGACTTATTTTTATCTTAAATCAGGCAACAGCTATCGTTCTACTGAGAATCTTTTCTGCACAATGTTTAATACTCTTCTTCGTTGAAAAAAAAGTCTTCTTTACTTGGGTAATCTGGCCAAATATCTTCTATACATTCATAGATTTCACCTTCATCTTCAATTTCTTGCAGATTCTCAATAACTTCCAAAGGAGATCCGGAACGTATGGCGTAATCAATCAATTCATCTTTTGTCGCCGGCCAGGGCGCATCCTCAATTTTAGAAGCTAATTCCAAAGTCCAATACATAATCAGCTCAATTTTTTTTGTTAAATATGTTTAGTACGCTATCTTTCTAATTTTCTGCAAAAATAGGAATTTTTTTTAGAAATCCTAGCTTTTCCAACATATTTCTTTCCCTCCATTTTCAATAGTCAAAAAACGGGATAATGCAAAAAAATAGTCAGACAATCGATTGAAATATACAAGTATCTTATTATCAACAATATGAACTTCGTTCATATCAAACAACCGTCGTTCAGCCCGACGTGTTACAGTACGACAAACATGACACAATGCACCAACGTTGGAACCGCCCGGAAGAATAAATGAAGTCAAAGCAGGTAAAAATTCATCCAATCTGTCAATCTCCTGTTCTAAGTATGTCACATCACTTTCACTTAGTATCGATGCCTTTTGTAGGGGCACTTTTAAGGTGTCTGTCGCTAAATAAGAACCTATTGTAAACAATCGTGACTGAATCAAACGCAATGAAAGAATATCTATTTCGGGGATTTGGTAAGTAGTAAGCAAGCCAATAAATGAATTTAATTCATCAACAGTACCATAAGCTTCGAGCCGAACATCATTCTTCGCGACACGCGTTCCACCTATCAGACCAGTCTGACCTTTATCGCCCGTTTTTGTATATAATTTCATTTAAGCTATTTTAGTTGCAAAAATACTTTATTATTTGAGAAAACTCTTTGATTTATGCCATTATTTTATGATAACAGGCTAAAATAAAAATTAAACTACTAAAAAATAATGTCATTTTAACAATAAGGCAATAATTATCGACAAAATCAGAAGTAATTATCATTAAATACATTATTTCTCACGAATCTCAATATTCGTTTAATTTGAATATAACAAGATATAAACAGTCAGTTTAATTTTAAATGAACAGGATGAATAAGAGATTTAAAAACGCATTTTATAATGCACTTTATGCAAATCTGAATTAAAGAATACGATTCCCATTTGAAATATATCGATAGTAGAAGACACAAGTGAATGCATTTTGATCGTATCCCATGCATGTTCCATATCTAATGACCAATATATATCGTCAACAATTAAAATTGTGTCCTTATGCACTTTTGAAATGCATTGTTCAAAATACCGAAGAACTGCTTCACTCCGGTGATTAGCATCAATAAAAATCAAATCAAGTGGTTTTGATTCCAACAAAACCTGGGCAAGCGTGTCATCAATATTTCCTGTTACCAATTTGATATTTTTTATTCCTAATTTATCAAAATTAGTTTGAGCTACCTGAGCTATTTCCGGACATCCCTCTAAACTAATACATTTGATATCTTTAGATGACGAAGCTAAATAAGATGTAGTTAGACCTAATGACGTTCCCAGTTCCAGTACATTCTGAACTTTCAGGGAATTAGCAATGCGGAAAAAAAGCTGAGCCTGTTTTGGAGATTTAAGCGATTTCCTGGCTATGTCAGCGACAGTTCTTTTACGGGAGGTACCTGTGCCGTAATCAATCACATTAAGCTCTCGCATATCTTTCATTAAAACCAACCGGATTTTTTCAATCGATTCAAAAGCGTAATATCGATGCCGCTCATAAAGCACAAAACGGGTGAAATTGTACATGAATGGAGAATGAACTCCAAATCCATGCGTATTTCGGGCAAATAAAAAATGAAGTAAATATTTATAGGCTAATCTGAATTTCATTTTTTAAATTGTGAAATGTATAATTCCGGCAAAATTATCCTTTTGCTTATTCTTGGTACATAATCATTGTTCAACACAAAATTAACATTATAATTATTGGCGAACACAAAAAAAAGAAACTTTGATCTTCATTTTTTTAAATATCCACCAAATAAAACAGACTATCTTCGTATATATAAGAAGTTTATATTTACGTTTATACTGAAACATCAAAAATGTTTAATTCCAAAAACTGACTGAATTGATTGCATCAGGATACAAAAATAAATAAGTAGCTATCAGAATTATTACATGCAAGCTGTGATCAAGTCCAATGGTTGTAATATATTTCGATTCGTCCTTCACCAAAAATTTCACTTTAAGTACACCTGTAAAATAATCAATAATGAAATGTAAACCCCCATTTATTAAACTGTAAACGAGACCTTGTGTGAATGTTAAGCCAAGTAATAAGGGGCTTAAAACAATGAAAACTGCAGTGTAAATCCCAACATGTTCAAAGAGTTGAGGTAATTTTAATGCTTTAAGCTTGCTCAGTTTACTTCCCTGCAAAAAGAAATCACCTAAAGCATGCATAAAAATTAGTATTATGATTTTTGACATATCTAAATTGTTTAATATTATTATGCTGATAACTAACTCTATATTATTATATATGGGTTTTATAACAAAAATTCAATCAACTTTTAAATTATATCTGAATCGTTTTTCATCCTGATTTTTATAATATATTCAATCAGTTCAAAAAAAAATTAAAGCTGCATTTTCAACAAAATGAAACTTATTGATCTGTAAAAACCAGATTAAGCTACATATCCCGGTAACCGATAGAATGTGTATTCATAGCATTCGCGAAAATAAACATATAAACGATCATACGTATTAAACGAAAGACAGATTAACCAACTCCTATCAAAATAATGAATTTGAATTCACTTTTCCACGGGATCTATCTTTAAATTTCCCTGTAAAAAAATACAATAATTAAATGCAAAAAAATCCATTCCCCAAACAATAATGAGTCCAGCTTATATCTCAAACCAATTAGAATAGGACTAAAAAAATAAAAAAAGCTGTAAAATCCGACTTATTCGAATAGATAACATAATTTAATGGCTTTAAGTTGAAAATTACGACTATTTTACAGGAAATAACCTGCAAAAAACAGCTATGACAAAAAATAGCAATAATTATCCCTGATATAAATCATTTGTTTTTTTATTGTGTATGAGACTATAAATTTACAATTCAAGAACTTGCTCAAAACACGTTAATGGTTAACATCCCAAAAGTAATACTAATTTTAAAATTGTCAAAATAACTGCAAAATATTTCTCATGGATATAAAACTGATCTGTCATTTTTAACTAATCATCCGGCAAATCATAACTTTAAAAAAAAACGAATGACTTTTTACAAAGATTCATTTGATTGTTTTGATAGCACATACTTCTGACTTTATCAAAAATCATCCTAAAACATTTATTCTTTTTATGATCCAGGGCATCCAAAGTAAATTGAAATATCCGGTACAATACAAAAAAGGTAAACATCTGTATTAAACGTTCGAACGATTATCTTCATGTTATTATCATCAAAAAAGCAGAGAGTATGAATGTATAAAGTAATCGTATCATTTTCTAAATTATTGATTTTTCGTTTAAAAAACAAAACATTCGACTTGAATTATTGTTTTAGAATTTTAAGCGCTAAATCAATCTTTATTATTAAATAGCTATCTAAAACAACAGTAATGCAAGAAACACTGACAAAATCTGAGGATAACTCATCGCTTCAAAACAAGCAAAGCACACAAACAAAATCGTTTGATAACTTTATCAATGATTTTAAAACTACGATTAAGAAACTTTTTCGGGAAGAAAATGATATTAATCAATTAAGCATATATCGGGGTCTGCCTTCTGATATTCTGACCGAAATTATGGCATGCAACCCGCTATCATTGAGCATTCCGACTAAGTACGGTGGCAGAGGGGGTACAGTTGCCGAAAACATGCAATTGCTTTCTGCGGCATCTTATGAGTCAATGGCACTATCGTTGACCTTGGGAATAAACAGTGCACTTTTTCTTCAGCCTTTTGCAAAATACGGACAAGAAGAAGCAAAAAAAACTGTTTTTGACCGGTTCTTACATGCGCAAAATATGGGTGGTTTAATGATAACTGAACCCGGATTTGGTAGTGATGCATTAAATATGCAAACTTCTTATGTTGAAAACAAGGATAATTTCCACTTAAAGGGAACAAAACATTGGGCTGGTTTAACAGGACAAGCAGATTATTGGTTACTTACGGCGCGCAAACAAACTGAACAAGGTAATCTTCAACGTGATATTGACTTTTTTGTTTGTGATAATACTGCACAGGGACAAAAAATTATAGTGGATGAGTATTTTGAAAACCTGGGACTTTATCAAATACCATATGGAAGAAATATTTTGGATGTAGAAATTCCAAAAACACAAAAATTGATACCACACACAACCGGCGTTAAAATGATGCTTGACCTCTTGCACAGAAGCAGAATGCATTTCCCGGGTATGGGACTTGGTTTTGTAAAACGTATGCTCGACGAGGCTATTGAACATACTCAACAACGATTAGTTGGTGGGAAATCGCTGTTCAATTATGATCAGGTTCAGGAACGATTGGCAAGTCTTCAGGCCAAATTCACAATTTGTTCCGCTCTCTCAATGAAAGGGAGCCAAATGGCTGATATTAGTAACGATTTAACCGGGTTAGGATTAGAGGCAAATATAATAAAGACTGTTATAACGGATTTGATGCAGGAATCAGCTCAATCCTTGCTTACATTGGTTGGAGCCAAAGGTTATAAACATAATCATATTGCAGGACGTGGAACTGTTGACACAAGACCATTTCAGATTTTTGAGGGATCCAATGATATTCTTTATGCTCAAATTGCTGAATCACTTATAAAAATGATGAAAACTGCCAAAGAAACAAGCTTCTTAGTCTATTTAAAAGGACTGGAATTAACCGAACGGGCTGCAAAAAAATTAAAAGACCTGATCAACTTTGACGTTGATTTTCAGATGTCACAACGTAAATCTGTTGAAATGGGACAACTCTTTAGCCGGATTGTTTCAATGGATTTAGTAATAAAGTTGGGCGAAAAAGGCTTTAGATTAGACTTAATTGAAGCAGCTGTTTCGATGTTACGTCAGGATATTTCAAACCTGATTAATAATTATTCCTTTGTACAAAAGACAGTTGTAATTGAAAATTACGAGGTTGGTGGAAATTGGAGTGCTTTTGCAAAAATATAGGAAATAACATTTTCTGGTTTTTGTTCTTCAGGTATCATGTACTAAAATCTGCTTTACAAAATAAAATTTCGACCCCAAAATACAAGGCTGTATTTTGGGGTCGATTTATTTAATTCAATGCATTAAGCACATGGAAATCATGTTAATCTGGAAGTCATTCACACCAGTTCTATGGCATAATTTATAAGATTTCAAATCTGTTTCAGCTATTTAGTTATTCGTGTGAAGTATTTTCAAATATTCTCCTCCGGGTTTCAGAATTTGCAAAGCGGCATTCAAATCGTTATCAGTACGTAAAGAATATTGAATATCACCTTTTTGGAAATAATATCGTTTAATGATTTCCAGACTTAGCAATTCTTTGATATCATTTTTATTTTCATCAATACTTTTCGCAATATCAGGAACCAGTTTCGCCTTTAAAGCTGCGAATTCATCCTTTGCCCGTTTATCAAGATTCTCATTTTGAGCCATTTCAAACAACTGATCGTAATATTTTTCAGTTTGTGAAGTATATGTAAATTTCTTTTCAACTAAATAGTCTGTAAAAGCTTTAAAATCTTCATCCGACAAATTAAAATCGGCAGGTGAAGCGATTGTTGGATGAGTCAGTACATATTTTGTTGCAAAATCAAAATACAAGTTTTGGGCATAAATATAATAAGCAATGTTCAGTTTACGATCGTCCCTGGTAATTGTATCAGGAACAATACCACCACCATCACGAACTTTACGACCATTCCGGGTCAAAAATTCTGAAGTTAAACTATCGGGGATATGCCCCACACTTCCATCATCATTCCTGTGACTGTAATCAATTGCCTGAATACAACGTCCACTGGGGATATAGTATTTAGCGGTAGTCACTTTTAGGTGTCCTCCGTATCCAACAGGGCGAATATTCTGCACCAATCCTTTACCGAAAGTTCGTTCACCAACAATAACAGCTCTGTCGAGATCCTGTAAAGAACCAGCAGTAATTTCAGATGCTGAAGCGGATGACCGGTTTGTCAATACTACTATTTTTAAGTTCGGGAAAATCGGTTCGGAAGGCGTTTTGTAGGTCCTGTCAGCGTCACTGTTTTTCCCTTTTGTTGTTACCACATCAGTTCCTTTGGGAACAAAATAACCAACAATTTTCACTGCTTCATCAACCAATCCTCCACCATTGTTCCGAATATCCAATACCAACGACTCAATGTGATGCTGTTTTACCAAATTGTCCACCGCTGATTTAACTTCAATAGCCGCCCGGTCAGTAAATTCATTAAGCAAAACATATCCGACTTTATCTGCCACCAGTGCAGAATATCCAACTGGATTCACCTGTATCTTTTCACGCTTAAACTCTTTCTCGATGGGCTTCTTTTCTCCTAAACGTTTAAGTTTAAGTTTTATCACAGTATTTTGAGTTCCTTTTAAAAGTGCACTAACCTGACTCACAGTCAAACCCGCTACATTTTTTCCGTCAACTTCTAGAATGATATCACCTGCACGAACATCATTTCGCTGGGCAGGCATACCTTCATAGGGCTCGGAAACCAGAACGTCCTTGTCAATTTTCATAATCATGGCACCAATTCCGGCATATTCACCGGTAGTCATAAATTTCAAATCATCCGTTTCTGACTCAGGAATATAAACTGTATAGGGATCAAGCTTTTCAAGCATTTTGTCAATAGCAGTCTTCACAACTTTGTCATAGTCCAGGGTATCAACATAATACATATCCAGTTCCCGAAAAAGAGAATTGAAAATACTCATGTTTTTACTGATTCGAAAGCTATGTTGGTCTACGGTTGGAGCTGCAAAAATACTTGTACTGATGCAAAACAGAAGAAGCGATAAATAAATGGTTCTTTTCATAATTGAAATAATAGAGTCCCTGATTGAAGGTCAGAGAGTTTTTACAATTTTACATTAGGGGGTAAAAAAAGTGAAATATCTTTTCCATATGAAATCAGATCGCGTGCCACCGTAGAGGAAATATAGGAATAATCCGATTCGGTAAAAAGGATAACTGTTTCAATACCGGTGAGTTTTCGATTGGTATCCGCAATAGTCCGTTCATATTCAAAATCACCAACCGTACGCAGACCTCTCAAAACGTATCCGGCATCTACCGAAAGAGCAAAATCAACGGTCAGACTATTATAAGACATCACTTTAACTCGCGGCTCATTTTCAAAAGCTTGATGAATCATTTCTATCCGTTTTTCAACAGAAAACAGTGTTTTCTTTGTCTGATTTAAACCGATTCCAATGATAATTTCATCAAAAAAGGCTAATCCTCTAATTACAATACTATAATGACCGATAGTGAAAGGATCGAATGTCCCCGGAAAAATGGCACGTTTCATGACTTATAATTTCAGGTTTTGTTCTGTCAATAATTCGTTCATCTTTCTGAAAATGTTCTTCCCGAAAGATTTGCGATTAAAAACAAGTACAAAGATAGAAAAAATTATTTTAGCTGTTAAAAACAGTAAGATAAGTTTGTTATTTTTAGTTTTTACGTGAGCTATATCAGTTTATAGATTATCTTTGTATTCATAAAATAATCTATTTAAACGCTGAGCGAAAATATGAAGAATAAAACCGGAATCATATTCTTTTTGTTGGTATTCATTTGTCTGACGTCATTTGCAGTGGAACCTGTCTCTTCAGTTCCAATTCCTTCAAAAGTTGAATTTTCCGGACAAACAATATCGTTGGAGCGTTATGACATGCGTGAGCGCTTCGACCGGGAACAAATCGTTATTGCTTACAATCATTCTGTAAGCTTATTACAAATAAAAAGGGCAAATCGTTATTTCCCTGTTATTGAACCTATTTTAAAGCGAAACGGAATTCCTGACGATTTCAAATATCTGGCTGTTGTTGAAAGTAATCTTGATCCCAGAGCACAATCAGGCGCACAGGCAGCGGGACTCTGGCAATTGATGCCAAAAACAGCCGAACAATTCGGACTGGAATTGAACGATGAAGTGGATGAGCGGTATCATATCGAAAAAGAAACCGAAGCAGCCTGCAAGTATTTCAAGAGTGCCTATAATAAATTCAATAACTGGATTACGGTAGCTGCTTCCTATAATGCCGGAATGGGACGCATTTCGGAAGAATTTACGAAACAACAGGCTAATCAATCTTTCGATATTTTGTTATCTTCCGAAACCAGCCGGTACGTTTTCCGTATCCTGGCTATGAAACAATTTCTCGAAAATCCGAAAGCGTTCGGGTATCAGTTGCATCGCGATGATTTTTATCAGACGATAAATACCAAAGATGTAATAGTTAAAGATTCTGTAAGCGATTGGACAAGCTGGGCAGCACGTTACGGGATCAGCTATTCACAATTGAAAGATTTCAATATCTGGCTGCGGGACAGGAAATTGACAAATTCCAAAAAGAAAGAATACTTTATACAAGTTCCCGATAAGGCAGATTTTATATATAATATTTCTAAAGTGACGATTCATAATCCCATGTGGGTGATACTTTAATTTCTTATTATTTACAACAATTATTTCCATTAACCGTTTATTAAAAATTACAGTCTCGTTTTATTATTAATTCTAAAAAATATGTTTATGAAAAAATTTATTATTGCTGCAGTATTGCTATTCTCTGTTACTTTCACCTTTGCACAACTAAATTTTGGTATCAAAGCAGGTTATAACTCTTCACTTGGGATGAACAATCTAAGTTCAGTTACAACCGGTGATTACAACCTGAACTCAGTTAGTTCTGAACTGGCAAACGGCTTTCATGCCGGTGTCTTTGCCCGGTTAGGTTTTAAAAATATCTATTTTCAACCGGAATTCTTATATTCCATGGGGAAAAAAGATTATACCATAACCTTCAAAGATGCCGTTAATAATGATGTAACATTCAACAAACTGGTAAATGTAAGCACTCTGGATGTTCCGCTGTTGCTGGGTTACAAATTATTGGATTTAAAGTTAGTCAATTTGCGTGTATTTGCAGGTCCCAAACTTAGATTTAATGCAGGTTCTTCACTCAGTTACAGCAATCTTACTACCGGTGGTTCGGTTACTCAGGATCAACTGGTAAAAGATGTCAAGGCTGCGCAGGTAGGACTGGAAGCAGGTGCAGGAATTGATGTACTCATGTTTACTTTGGATGCCCGCTACAACTTAATCGGCGACATGTATCAAACAAAACTTAGTTCTCTTACTATTGATAATATCCCGGCCAACACCTTTGTTATTTCATTGGGCTGGAAAATTTTCTAACAAATTGCTGATTTTTTTTTACCGAACGCTTGCTTCTCTAATTGGGAAACAAGCGTTTGTTTTGCTGTATACCTGTCCATCAACCACTGCCATAAGGCGCCTTAATCTTATCATTTATTTTTGTATCTTTGCACTCCGAATAAAAAAAAGAAACAATGAACTTAGAAACGACCATTGGAACCGTAGTAATGCAAGCCGTAGAAACACTTTACGGATTGAAAACGGAGTTAAATCAGATACAACTTCAAAAGACCAAGAGAGAGTTTGAAGGCGATCTGACCGTCGTCATTTTTCCATTTGTGAAAGCCGCCCGTAAATCGTCCGAGCAAACAGGACAGGAAATTGGAGAATTCCTAAAGCTGAACAATTCAGTAATTTCGTCTTTCAATGTCATTAAAGGATTTTTGAATCTAACCATCAGTCAAAATTATTGGCTTCGTGCATTAAATGATATTCATGCCAATGCCCAATTCGGGATAACAGCGGCAACCGATGATTCGGAATTGATGATGATTGAGTATTCGTCACCAAATACCAATAAACCACTACATTTAGGACATATCCGCAACAATTTACTCGGATTCAGCATTGCTGAGATTCAAAAAGCTAACGGGTGGAAAGTTGTCAAAACAAATATCGTAAACGACCGGGGTATTCATATTTGTAAATCGATGCTAGCCTGGAAAAAATGGGGTAAGGGAGAAACTCCGGAGAGCTCGGGTTTGAAAGGTGACCATTTAGTGGGAAAATACTATGTCGTTTTCGACAAAGCCTATAAAGCTGAAATCAAAGAACTCATGGATAAAGGAATGAGTGAAGAAGAAGCTAAAAAATCAGCTCCACTTATTCTCGAAGCGCAGAAAATGTTGCTGTCCTGGGAAAAAAACGATCCCGAAGTCCGTCATTTATGGGAAACCATGAACAGTTGGGTTTATGCCGGATTCGACGTTACCTATAAAAAACTGGGCGTTGATTTTGATCAGATTTATTATGAATCGGAAACCTATCTCGAAGGAAAATCGGAAGTTGAACGAGGAGTCAAAAAAGATATTTTCAAACAACGTGAAGATGGTTCGGTTTGGGCCGATCTGACAGCCGATGGACTGGATGAGAAATTGCTGTTGCGCTCGGATGGAACTTCGGTATACATGACTCAGGACATTGGTACCGCCAAACTTCGTTACAACGATTATCCGATCAGGAAAATGGTTTACGTTGTTGGCAATGAACAGAATTACCATTTCCAGGTACTTTCCATTTTGCTTGACAAACTGGGATTTGAATGGGGAAAAGGTTTGGTCCACTTTTCATATGGCATGGTGGAGCTTCCCGAGGGTAAAATGAAAAGCCGTGAAGGAACCGTGGTCGATGCGGACGATCTGATGGATGAAATGATTGAAACAGCCCGTGAAACATCGCAGGAGCTAGGCAAACTGGACAATTGTACTCCCGAAGAAATTGAAGATATTGCGCGGTTGGTGGGACTCGGTTCGCTCAAGTATTTTATTCTGAAAGTGGATCCACGGAAAAATATGACTTTTAATCCCAAAGAATCCATTGATTTTAACGGGAATACCGGACCATTTATTCAATATACACACGCAAGGATTAAATCGGTTTTGCGTAAAGCAGCAGAGCAGGGATTAAGGTTCAGTTCGATTGAAAACAACGCACTGATCATTTCGGAAAAAGAAAGTTACCTGGTTCAGTTACTCACTGAATTTCCTTCGATTATCCGTCTGGCCGGTGAAGAGTTTAGTCCCGCCTTAATTGCCAACTATATTTACGAATTAGTGAAAGAATACAACCAATTCTACCATGACTTCAGCATTCTGAAAGAAGAAAACAAAGACCTGAAACAATTCAGATTAGTTCTTTCCGAATCTACGGCATCAGTTATTAAAACAGGTATGAGTTTATTAGGTATAGACGTACCGGAAAGAATGTAGATACTATAAAAACTCAGGTTATGACATAAAAAAAACGCCGGAAAAAATCCG
>Ga0265297_10007954_pt1 | contig 14403 bp, 32 predicted proteins | sample Munlanlwell13791_FD_192502 | JGI IMG/M metagenome (GOLD analysis project Ga0265297, IMG submission 192502) | Leachate microbial communities from a municipal landfill in Southern Ontario, Canada - Leachate well 137-91 | ecosystem: Engineered > Solid waste > Landfill > Unclassified | place... | reverse complement strand
GTTAACCGGACAAGGTTCGCAGAGATTTGACCTACCCCCTACCCTATTGATATTATTGATTATTTTTTTTTACTGATTTACAGGATATATAGAACGTACGTTCTAATTGATGTATAACTATATAATATTACTTTGATTTATTCCAATGATGGCTTGAATCAATGGGCATGCCATCAATATTAGCTCCATGTAGCAGCTTGCCATGCTCTTGCGACTGCTTGATTGAATCATGGCAGTGCTTGCATAGACCTTGCCAATTATCAATTGACCAGAATTTATTTACATCGCCCTTGTGTGGCTGTATATGGTCGACAATTGTCGCTAAAGTTTCCCGTCCAAATGATAAACAAATCTTGCACAATGTATTCTCTTCTTGAGATAAGAAAAACTTTGCGGCTTTACGCCAGCGCCGGGAATCGTATAATCGCCGGATGACTGGACTACAATCATAATGTGAGTAATTTTTATTGACCATCGCCTTACCATCGCCTTGTATAGTCAGTAAATTGACACACTATATATAGTGGTTTATTGTAGCATTGTCAATCTTGCATTGTAACTATATAATATTACATTGTTATTTGACTTGATTAAATGACCTGTAGTAAATAGGTGCATAGGAACATAAGCAGGTGATTGTAAACGCTGTTTATAGAGGATTTTAGACCTATTGATTTTTATAATGTGATAATTTTAAGTTGTTGAATTTGTTATTGTTATTATTTATAGACCTGGAAAATTGACTTGTAACTATATGATATTGTTATTGATTTGATGTAACCTAATCAGTGTAAGTAGTTGGATTGATTGAAGTTTATTTGTAAAAATTGGAATAAAAAGTCAAGTTTATTGTCAAGAAAATTGTTTAGGAATAATTTTGATAGGTAAATTGATAATGATATTAGATAGTTGTGATTGAAAATAAATTGTAAATAATATTGACAATATATTAAATTATGGTAATATGTAGCTGTAAAAAATAAATAAACGAGGGGAATAAGATGTATCCATATTTACCAGAACTTGACAATTTAATTTTTACCAATGCAAACAAAAAAGAGTCAATTATCATTGGTCCATTACAGGGTATAGACTGTTATTGTGTTGATAATGTCTATTATGGCGTATGGTATAGTGGCCCATTAAATAGACGTTTTGTTATTGGCGATTATAAGCAATATCGGAAATTAATCGAAAGTCATTATTAAAAATAAACGAAGTGGATGAAATGAACAGCATGAACGACTTTGAGCGGGTAAATCGCAATCTTTACAAAAAGGATAAAAAGTATTTTAGACTTTTTGGGCATGGTATCACGCCAAATAATTGTTGGATTATCGCACCGAAAATGATTGAGCTTGTGGATATTGATATTGCAAGCGGCAATGATGTTTATGGCGATACGGTGATTGAGTTTGACTGTGTTGGAACAGTATCAGCATATTATGAGTATATCAGATTGAAATAATTAAAAATTGAAAGGGGAATTGAAATCATGAATAGAAAACAATATGTGGATGATTATTTTAATGGAAACATTAGATTAGTTTGTGAAAAATTATCAGATGATACAGAAGTATATAATATCGAAATTGGTAATGCTGAAATACCTTGCATTGACTATAAACACGCTATTAAAGGCTATCAGGAAATAGTTAAAGCGATTAAAAAAGTGGAACTGGCTAACATTTAACATTGCCGTTAACCGGCGGAAAGTAGGGGAATTATGAAAAACATTGAAATCATTGAAGCAATTGAAGTCAAAGAAGTATATTGCAAAGTCAAAATTGACAAAGAAGGCGAAATCACTGGTATGCGAATTGATCAAGATTATAGATATGATACGGCAACTAATACCGGCGGACGTAGATATATTGGCAATGTAAACGATATTGATCTTATGCATATTATTGATTGAGGTTAAATTATGAGTAGAGAAAATCAGCTTAAATACTATATGTTATTACAAGCGTATCGTGAAACCGGGAATATTAAATTTTTAAACAAAGCTAAAGCAATGCTGAAAAGAAAAGGGGAATGATTATGGCAACATACGAAGAACATTTAGAAAAAATAAACACTCCAAAACAATATTGTAATGCATGCAAAGACAAAATAGCGCGATTCATTCTTACTGATTTGATGAATAATCAATCAATGGATTTGTGCGAAACATGCCGTGATGAAATAGTTGAATTAGCAAGAGAGCGCGACATTGATTTTGAAATAAAACACATATCAAATAATAGTCAACAATATTTAAAATTTTAAACTTAAAAGGGGTAAAAATCATGACAAATTATGCTGGTATTGATTATAGTCGAGGGATGCGAAACGTAAACTTAAAGACCAGAATACACTACGGTGTTATTAATCAAAATGAAGTTTTACAAGTATGGTTTGACAGCAACGAACCGCAATATATTTTTTATTGTCCCCATTGCGGCGAACCATTGGAAAGCTCAGAAGTCAAAAAATGTAAATCATGCAAAAAGAAAATAGCCTTTGATACTGAATTTGATATGATCGAACCTTGTGCTTATACCTATACCAGTGAAGGTTATAAATGTGAACAGTCTGCCGATAATACTGATATATTTATTACTGACAGTCCATACTATACTTATGCTCAATACTGTTCACCTTGCGCGCCGGGAGCTGGTTATTTAATGAACTGGTATGATCCGTCAAGTAAAGATGAAAAACAAGCGCACGAACAATTGACTTTGATAAATACCATTGCACCTTTAGCATATGGTGAAGCTTATAAAAGTTATGCTGAACAAGCTGGATTTCCTAAAGTCTATTGTTTTGGGCATGACTGGTTTGAGGATGGCAAAGCGCCTTATCCTGTTTTTAGTGTTGCTACGGGAGAATTGATAAAAGCGTAAACTAATTTTAACCTATACCAGTGAAAGGAAATTTATTATGACCATAGAATATAAAAACGGTGGTATCTTGATTTATACCATGAAAGCTGGCTACTTGTTTAAAAGGTTTTATATGGGATACAGTAAAAAAGAAGCGGTAAGCATATTTAAAGGAGAATTGAAAAATGCAAAAATCAAATAAAATTAAATGTGACCAGTGTAATGCTTCAATAGTCAGCACAACCATAGACGGTCAAAATTGTAAGAATGTTTTCTGCCATGAAGCAGGTTGCCCGAATGCTAAAAAAACTTAGATTGCAGACCGTGAGCAATGGATAGAATTTATTGATTGCCAGGTTTGCAGATATCCTGTTGAAGTTGGGGAAATTTGTAATTGTCAATTAGATAATGATTAATTAAATAACGCTATACCAAAGTAAAGGAGATTAAAATGGAAATTATAGAAAATTTATCAAATGGAAATATAATTGTATATAACCAGCTTGAAAATGGTACATGTTACCATAAGGACACTCCTCAAGCGGTTATTGATATTTTAGAACGGTCAAGGTATCGTGGGGATAGAATAAGGGTTTTTTATGGCGATACTAAAACCGGAAAATGCTGGAATGAAGAACATGATGTTATTGGTTATGTTGGGCGGTCCACTGGTAGGATTAAAATACCATTGCTGATTTATGATAAAAGGTCAATCGGTGGCGGTGCAATGTTAGATCATTGCATTATTAAAATTATCAATAAGTATTGCAAAACTCTATATCAACATGAAAATTTTTCGACTGGTAAAATTTCCCTAGGATTATCAGATGATAATAATTTTATTGAAACTGTGAAAATTGATGATAAGACACATGCTAATTTTAAAAAAGCCGGTCAAGCGCAAAGGTGGATTGATTTTATAACCGGAAAGAGGTTTTCAAAATAATTAAACCATAACAATTATCAAAGGAGCTATACCATGAAAGAAATCAATGAATACGAGAAACAGGCTAATGATTTTTTAATCAAAACAGGCGCGACAATGACAATTGAATTTTTTGCACATATGCCACATTTTGATGGCGATAAAGAAAAAAGGGACGTTTATAATGTCACGATAAGACGAGGAAATAACGATTATACTTTTAAATTTGGACAATCAATTTTCAACAGTGGCAGTGTTGCTGATATAGCAGCGCACACTGATTCAAAACAATATAGACAATTGTTAAGTGAAGGTTACAAACCTAAGTATGGAAAAGCAATTCCAAATGATCGAACAATTTTACATAAAAAAAGAATAGTACCATCGGCATATGATATTTTGTCTTGTTTAACAAAAAATGGTCCTGGTACGTTTGAGGATTTTTGTTCAGAATTTGGTTATGATACAGATAGCAAAAAAGCTGAAAAGATATACTTTGCAGTACAAAAAGAATTTGCAGGTATTAAAAAACTTTTTGGAGACGTAATGGATGATTTGCAAGAAATAAATTAAAACAAATTTAAATTAACACTATACCAAAGAAAACGAATACGAATTTAATATTGATGGAAATTTACAATAAGCACTATTGACTTCATGATCGGAGGTTTGTAAAATGAAAATATTACTAATATTGCAGGGATTGGAAACAAGCTATGGAGAAGTCATCGGCCATTGTAATAAAATTGAATTGCCAATAATAATAACAAAAGAACAGTTAAGAGAATTAAAAGAAGCATTACGCGAAACATCAGACTATAATATTTCGTTTGATATTATCGATTAAAATTTACAATAGACAATTTAACCAAAGAAAAGGAGACTATACCATGACAATGATATACAATAAAGAAATAACAATGAAACTCTTAAACCTAGAATTAACCGCAATGAAAAAAGCCTATTCATTGTGTGATAAGATCATTGAAATTGTGCCAAAATTCAATGATAAACAACCTAACAAGCGCTTTGATACTGCATTGAAGGCAATTGACAAGGGATTAAGTTTTAAAACACAACACAATAGCTTTATTATTGAAATGTATATCGAGGACCGGCATTTCAATATAAATAGTAATGCCTATTATTTAAAAGATAGTAGTTTGAATATTATTTATGGAACATTAAAATCAAGTTCAGGGGATGGGATTTGCCAGGATAATTTGATCATTGCTGAAAATTTGATCAAAGAAGTTGAGAAGGTAAAAGTTTACAAGTTGCAATATATTAACCAGCTTGAAAGCCAGTTAAAAACAATTGACGATATACTGACTAAATTCCATCAGATTGAAAATGAAATTGAAGGATTTAACACAGGTATTTCTTATAGAATCAGGGAATATTTTGGGTTAAAGTTTCATTAAAATTTTAGATACTGATAAAAAATAAAATAATAGGAGGCTATACCATGCAAAAAATAATCAATGCAGAAATCAAACACAGTGCTTTAACAATTTTTCCAGAATGTAAAGAAAGAATATTATCAGGAAATCCTTTTGCTAAAGATAAGGAAATTGAAGCCAGAAATTTGCGAGCAGGTGAATATGTCCGGCGGAAATTGCAAGAAAAAGAAGATAAAAAAGTCAATGCACGATGGGAATTAGCAGGATGGGCGGTTATGGTTGTGTTGGTGGTTACTGTATTAATTGCCGTTATTATTTTAGGTTAACAATATGGACGCTCAAGAGTATATTAAAAATAACGTGCATGAATGTCCTAAATGTAAATCGGAAAATTTTGCATATCAGGAATTGGAGAATGGTGAGATATTTTTAGCTTGCCAGGATTGTGAATTTGAATGGATCATTGAAATTAAATAAATCAAAGAGGTAATCTAATGGCTATATGGAGAAATATTGACGGTGTTAAATATTTAATGCGGGATAATTCAAGCACGGATGAATTGAGAAAATATTATAATAAAATAATTTCGAAATATCCCAACACAAAATTGACATTTCATCAATACCTTATTCAGTATGGAAAAGTATACACATCAAAATAAAAAAGAGGAGATAATACCATGACCAAAGAACAAAGAAAAAATAACTTACTCCCGAATGGAATACCACGATGGATAAGAGTTTATGATAAACCAGAATGTGCTGACCGCTATACCGTTATATTCTCACATTCGCAAAGTTTCTATACTAAAGGTTGGGTTCCTGTATTAGCAATGTCTGAAAACCCATATCATCCGCAAGGCGTAGGAATGCACTTAGAGTATGAAATAAGCGGTCCTAGGGCTATCATGGAAGGTAATAAGCCTAATCATTGGCCACCTGCAATCGGACGAAAGGGGAACTTGGGTTCGAGGATTAAGTTTGAAGATTTGCCGGAAGATTGCAAGCGGCTGGTAATGGATGATTATTGTGATTATTGGAAATTAAAAACAAAAGTAACAGGTAAAATATACAAAGTAGATAAAAATTGGTACGAGTATATTCTAAAAAATGATGATGGCAAAATATGGGATAGTAAGATTGAAACATACAATGGAGTGCAACAATTAACAAAGTTACAAGCTCAAGCAGCATTAAAAGAAGCACTAAAAGAATGTAATGAAGATAATAATAAATCTGATTATGGATTCTAACAATGGGACAAGCTAAACTAAAAACAAAGCGCAAAAGGTTTATTTATTTGATGATAAAATTATCAAGTAAATATAATAAATTTGAAATTCAAAGATTTGCAGATATTAGGAAATTGAAATAAAAAGGAAGAATACAATGCTGATTATACTTTCAATAGTGATTGTGATTTATGCTTTATCCACTCAAAAAATCCCAGGAGAAGTGTCGATTGTTAAAAAGGCTAAGAGAAGATAGACACGTCATTAAATACCTATAAATAAACTGCCCGATTATCATCAATATCGGGCTTTTTATTGCCTATAATCCAAACATCCTTCATTAAGTACCAGTCTTTTTTATATCGCATCCTAAAAGCCATTGACGAGCATTTCGAACAACAATATTTCTGATTGCTAGTCTTGGGTATGAATAGCTTTTGACAATTCCGAATAGCGCAATATCTCAAATCAATAAACAGCACCTTGTTAATTTGTTTTTGCTGGTTATTGCGTCTTATCTTTTCAGTGTACCATAATTGTCGGCAAAACTCAGAACAATGATCATGATTGCATTCTTCACATCCACAAAAATTACTTGATCTTGATTGCTTTGACCTTACCGGGCTTGGTTTGTATCTTATCGGCTGTTTTTCTGCTGTAGATTCGTTAAGATTCATTTTTTATTATCAGACATACCAGTGTTATTAACTTTGCTTATATCACGGTTTTTAACACATACCTTGATATTTCCTGATGCCATTGTCCAGTATATACGAGTTGGCTCAGTTACCAATGTGCTATTGTATTCAGGTTTTAATTTCTTGCATACCAGTGTTTCTGATTTTGTTGGTGGAATGGTTTTGATGATAGGATGACGGTATGATACACATTCCATAGATAACAGAATAAATATAAACAAAATTATGATAAATAAAATTATTAATCGATGGTGAGTTTCCATTAATCAATTGTCCCTGATGAATTTTTCTTCTTACCAATATTGATAAATCCGTAAAACGATCCACCTTGATGAACCGATGCTTGTTTGAGTTTTATTTCTTTTGTTGAATTTAACCCAAAGCGAACAAGTGCGGCAGCTTCTTCCATGTTTTCTGCTGTCATTTCCACAGTAAATGATTTTTCATATTCATTAAATTGTACTTTCATTTTATAGATTCTCCTGTTTGTGTTTTAAGTGGACATCCTTATGATGTTTAGGGCATAACCACCTAACTAGTAGTTGATTACTGTAATTATCGTGATGACCATGTGTTCTTTTTGCTGATCCACATACTTCACAAGGTTGTTTAATTAAATCTCCCCTTCTAATGGCGTTATGGACAGCATATCTAGCAGAAACTTTTTCAGGATTATTTTGTGAATACTTGCTTACTTGTGCGAGAACCTTGTCCCTATTTCTAGCTATCCAATTATCACAACATTTCCTGTGGGCTGATTTATGTGTTTCTCTCCATTTTTTACCACTTAGTAAGTATTTTTTATTTGCCAAGCGGTAATTGCGATTTTCTATAGCGTGGCACTTTTTGCAAGCGGATGCATATCCATCTTTGGATTTTTTGGACGGTGAAAATTCATCGTAATTTTTAATATCTTTACAAATTGAGCAAGATTTCATTCTATACTCCACATTGTTCGCATAATGCCATGAGTAAAGCGGTGAATGGGTCACTTGCTTCAATGTACTTATTTCCAGACACAGAATATTTTCCATTGTTCAATCTTGTTATACTACTGGCATAGTTTAGCATCCCCCAACACCCCCTCTCAGGATTCTGCCAATCTATTGGCTTGGGGATGCGGATAGCATTGGTAGGGACATCTTTGAACTCAATTCCCCAGTATGTCCCACAACCAAAGTAGTATAGAGGTTTTATATCTTCTCGTTTGTGTGGATTAGGAACATAATATGAGTCACCTTTCTGCCATTCTCCCATCTTACTCTTAAACAGCGGTTGCAGACGCTTGACCATATCAAGTTGTTCAGGTGTTAGTTGGTTCATAAAGCCTCCTTGTGCAGACAGTTAATAACTATATATCGTACAGCATCAACATATTCATCATATCTACTATGATTAATTTTAATCTTGTCGATCTTCTCCATCGCCTCCACCAGTTCCCGCTTGTCAGTCTGGAGAAGCTCAACTTCCTTTTCTAAATACGGTACTCTATATGATTCATTTTGTTTCTGATCTTCCATAAACAGTTTTTCTTTCAGCCGTTCCACTTCCTTTTCCAGAAGATCGCATTTGTCTTTGTATGCATCTATGTTCATTTTAATTATTCCCCTCAAAGTTTAAGATTGCATTTTCTCTCCAATACAAAAGAGCTGCTTTATCATACGCCATAGCTGCTTCTTGTGGTGATTCATAAACTCCTAAGTAAACATATTTTTTATCCATCTTAATTGCTGATATCCATTTTTTAGAAGCCTTATGCCAACACACTCCTCTATATCCAGACAAATTATTAGAATATTTTCTGCTGTTATGGCCGTTGAGGGATTTAGTGACAATTCTCAAATTTGTTTTTAAGTTATTAAGTCCGTTTCGATCACGGTGATCTACTACTCTTTTATCATCATAAGATAATCTGAGAATATCTCGGTGCATAAGGTGGTACATTGCCCTTCCATTCACTCTCTCACACCTTTCAGCATAAAAGGTATATTTTTGTTTAGCTGCGTACCATTTATATTGTGATAGCAATAAGAAATCTTCATCGTCAACAATAGCCTCTTGCCCTTGTGTTAAAAGTATTTTCTTGCTCAACTTATTCATATATTACCCTTATCCCATAGCATCCCATAAACCACGGCTGAAAACATCAGACTGATTTTTTTCTAACCATCTTACAATCGATGTTAGCTTATTTTCCAGCTCCTCAACCTTCTTGACCGCTTCCTCTCCGGCTGATATGCGGTACTCAATCTCCTTCAAATAGTTAGTAGCGTTTTCGTCTTTCGTAATTAAAGACTGTCTGGCCTCATCCAGTAATTGAATGTAATATAGTTCACTGAGTTTCATACTATCCTCCATTGGAATATATTTCGTATTATATTCTTCAATCAATTTCTCTCTTGCATAGGTACTATTCAAATAACTATAATCTTTATCCATTGCGAGGCACCATAAATAAAGCATCTCGTTCTTTTATAAGTTTATTTAATTTATTTTGTTTTGATTTTAAGCGTAATGATTCAACTTCAATTTGATTGGTAATTGATTTTATATCACGATTAAGTTTTAATAATTTTTTTCTTGTTTTTTCTTCCACTATTTTCACGCCTCTTTGGATAAATACTACAATTACTTTTTGGACTGTTTTTCAACTTCCTCATCGATGATTTTCCTGGCGAATGAAGCTGTCGGTAATCGATTAGACTTAGCCAATCTCTTCAACCCTTCATGTGTGCCTGAAGTTAAACATACTGTCATGCTCACTGATTTGCGAATACTATCATCGGAAAATGATGGACGGCCTCTTTTGATTTTTACTGATTTTGCTTTCATAATACTAAATACTCCTTTTTATTTGGAGATTAATACCAATTTAATATATTGTCAAGTTAAATTTTTTATCCAATAGATGCGATTAATTCAGCAAGTTTCTTTTGAGATTCTGATCGTTCCAAAATTGGTTCTTCTTGACATAGTTCTAATATCTTTTTTCCGTATACTGAATCACGCCTAATACGTTTTATGGTTTTTTTATTTTTATAACATCCTATCACTTCTTCCGTATGGTCTGATATCGAAGTTTTCCATACGAGAAATCCCATGCCATCATGTTCGAATACTTTCCATATTCCAAAATCATATTTATGTTCCATTGTAATCTCCTGTGCTGTCTTTTACGGACGGTCGTTTTGGCTATGGGTCGGCGCTGGCTATAGCCAGCAAGCCCAGCCGCCCCACACCGGCACTCCCTATTTATGCTCCCCATTGTCCACTCGTTCATAAAATTCCCTAATAGCAACCCCTGATTCTTTTAAAGTTTTGCTATCAACAATAGACTGTCCACAATAACCACATTCGTAAACAATATAATTTGGATAATCGAGTTTATGGTTTTTATATTCAAAAGTTTCAGTAAATATTTTCTTAGTTACCCCGCCGATATTTCCACAAATAGGGCATTTATCTTCGGTGATTATAATTTCCATTATGCATTACTCCTCTTGCTCTTCTGCGCCTGATTGCACCTTAGCGACAATCCCTTTACCGAATCACAATCCTCATCCTTGGTAAATAACTGCTTACAATTTATACACGCTATTCTAGGTTGCTTCATATCCGGGCGGAGCTTCCAAGTTTCTTGGCGAGTCGATCCGCATTTAGGGCAAATTACTGTGACATCAAAAAGTTTTGTATAGCGTTTGACACTGATTAGGTTTGGCATATTATTTCACCTGTAAACTTTCTATGTGTTTTTTAATTCTCTCAGTACCTATACGGAAATACTCTGGGTCTTTTTCTATACAGATGTATTTACGATTGGTGTTAATTGCGGCGATAGCGGTCGTGAATGAACCGGCGCAGTTATCCAAAATTACATCACCTTCATTTGAATATGTCTTAATAAGATATTCAAATAGAGCAACTGGCTTTTGATTAGGATGAAGACTGGATTGCTGAGTATCTTGTTTAAATATTTGTACTGACCGAGGATACCTTTCAGTAGAATTATATTCTACGTCTTTTGTGTTATTATTATAAATTACAGAATTAAGTTCTTTTCTTTTTACTGCTTGTTTTTTGACATGCCCAAATGTTTTTTGTGGGTTATAAGTTGATTGGTTATTGTAAAATATTAAAATATGTTCATGCGCCCTCATCGGTTGCTTTTTGGCATTAAAATGTCCTTTGTCCGATGGTTTTTCCCATATCCAATCATATTTAAACATTTCCATGTTTGACATTACCAACATAGAGGAAAATGGCTGCATAGCGGTTAAGCAAATAATTCCAGTATTTTTTATCAATCTTCTGTATTCGGACCATAGTGGCTCAAATGGGATAATAATATCCTTGGGATTACTTGTTGCCCCATAAGGCAAATCACACAATATCATGTCAATAGATTTATCCAGCAGAGTTGGCATAATTTCTAAACAGTCACCTTCATATCGTTTCTCGTACATATTTATCTCCTTGACCCTTTTAAATCAATTTTAACTTCCAAAGCCTAATTCCGTACTACCTAGCCATTAAAACTCAACCTACCCCATCCTATCAACGAAATTTGGGTAGATTTGAGGGTTATTCACATATCGCCTATACACAAAGCAAACTCCTCTAATAATTCAGGGTATAATATTTTATCTTGCTTGCTTAAATTATCTTTAGCCCACAATGGTTGTAAATTTTTAAGTGACCATGCTTGCTTAAATCCTTCATCATCCGGTGAGTCAAAATTAAATATAGCTATGGGCAACTTGTGATCTATGTGAATTTCTCCTCTTAAAAAACAATTCCAATCCATGCCCTCGGTAAATTGTTTTTCAAGGTGGTCTTTTATGTCATATATCGTATACCCAACAAGCGGCTCCCAGCACCTACCAGCTTTATTACCACGAAGAGAATGTCTTATTGATGTGCTAATATTATTGCTTAATTTTTTAGTTATATTATTATTTCTTTTATTGCGTAATTTTTCCGCCTGAGTTTCTTTATTTTTATTATACCACCTTCGCGCCCTTGCATTTATTGTCATTCTTTGTTCTTTGCTGTATAAGCTATGTTTTTCTTTTGTCCTTTCCTTTATGCGATCTTTATTTTTTTCATAATATTTCTTTCTTCTACTTTTAATTTGTTCTTTATTTTTATCACTCCATTCTTTATTTTTCAGATACACCGCTTCTCGCACTTCTTGGTTATTTTGTAATTCTTCCCTTCTTTTTTTATTACGATTTTCTTTATTTTTATTCCAAGATTTCCTAGCAGAAAGCCTACAATTGTCTATGTTTTTCTGATACTGTTCCCTATACTTCTTCGTCACCTCTTCGTTGTTTTCTGATCTGTATATCTTAGCTTTCTTACTAACAATATCACTATTTTTAACATACCAATTAGCTCTCTTTTTCTTGTTACAATCTTTACAATATGAATATAACCCATCTTTCGATTGTTTTGATTTATGAAATTCTGTCTTTTCCTTACTTAGCTTGCACCTTGGGCAGACTTTTTCTTGGCACGTCCCAATAGGGACTATGGCATTTTGGGCAGACCCTAACTCTTGATCTATTTTTTGTAGGCCATTCATGTTGACATCTCTCACAGTAAAGTATTTTTATCATAATTAATATTTCCTCTTGATTGTAGATATATTACTATTTATATATTATTGTCAATCATTTTTTATTATTTTAGTAAATCTATACTTTCCCAAGCAATTTGCTCCTGAAATGATTTTGAAAAAAGTGATGGCCTTTGTGTGTATAGTTTATTCACTTGGGCGTCTAAAATATAAGTTACCGCTGAATCGGTCGAACTTCTCATAGCCCTACCAGCCATTTGCTCAACAACGGATAAGGAAAGTGCCTGATACCAGACGCGCCCAATTTCGCCTGAGTACAACCTAGAAGACGTTAATTTGTCGCCAAGGTTCGGATACGGGCACTTTATCACAACAACCCATCTACAGAGATCGTCGCGCAAATCCAAGCCTCTTTCGCTCGATGGGCTACAAAGACAACTATCTATTGGATAAATACTATCTTCTTTCATAAATTCATTAATAACTTCCTGCCTATTTTGTGAAGTGTGAGTAATCAGCCGAGGAGAATTAACACCTTCCATGATCTTTTGGCAAAGCTGCCAAGATACTGCGTGAATAATTCCGCGAGAATTAGGATGTAGTTTTAGTATTTTCTTTATAGCTTTCACTAAGATAGGCACAGCAATGTCCATATTTTTAGCTGTTACATCAGCGACTGGGCACATATAAACAGGCGATCTTTCCGGGTCAAAAGTAGAAGGAACGTCAAGAAAATCAATTTCATCGGTGTCGATTCCAAGTTGCTTTGCTAAGATTGGTATTGGCAAGAACGTAGCACTAACCAAAGTCCAGGAATCTGAATGCCTCCATAAATACCGATTACTAAGCTCAGGAGTCAACCAGACTGGCTTGAAAATATATTGAGCCTGTCTCGATCCACTTCTGGGGACTTCCTCGTATATCCAATTTTTATCCATGTTGTTTAAAAATATTTTACAACGTTCTACTATCTGGATAAAATGTTTAGCTTCTCTAATTTTTGATAGCTTTAATTCATCATCGCCATCACCTATTGAATCAATTTGAGACTGAATGTCTTTATGGACTTTAGTAGCTCTCTGTAATGCAGTTTCCCCAAATTCCCTCCAACTCGATAATCCGCTATTGGACGTAGCAGTTTTTCGACCGGGTCCATCTTGTAATCCAAGTCTATACAAACTACGTTCGCTAAATGTGAGTGTAATAGAATCAGACAACACGCTTTCTAAAGCATCAGCCTCGTCTATAACGGAAAAAGGAAATCCAGAGAATCTACCAGCGTATTCAATCTCGCTAATCATATAATTAAAATTAAGCACCCTGTATGGACTCTCCAATGCCTTCTGTTTAGCCGTAGCATATAAACACGATCCTTTTTGTGGACATGGATTCTGTTTGGTACTTAGACACTCATTGCAATTTTTGTCTTTATTGCTTAGGCATTGATAGTTTGCCCTACCCCATACACTCGCAACATTCGGGAAGTCGTTTACGATCTGCGACTGTAGGAATTTAGATTGTACTAAATATGTTAAATCTCCAGCCATTACTCCGCACACCATCGAGATCAAGCTCTTTCCTGCCCCGGTTCTGGCGCGGACAATCTTAAACCTTTTCTGGCTCCCCATAATGAAATCAATTGCTGATTCTTGAAACTGCCTGAATGGACGATCTGCAAATTTTGATAATTTAGATTT